>QGCW01000005.1_pt1 | contig 106705 bp, 93 predicted proteins | sample 4702261 | NCBI WGS metagenome assembly QGCW01 (sample SAMN08941162, study PRJNA450518) | Sediment metagenome, whole genome shotgun sequencing project. | biome: grassland soil; feature: grassland; material: soil; isolation source: soil 14 days enrichment with methanethiol ...
TGTCAGATAGTCACAGTGCGACCAAGATCCTGATGGTAAAGACAGAGGAAGAGCATCAGATAGCTTATGAAGTCAGTCGGTTATTAACGCTACAAAACTAGGGGTCATTGTTTCATAACCGCTTTTCTGTGAGTTAGATAGAGAAAACGTATTTAATTAAATAAAGCATAAGTCAATTGTAACTCGCTAGCTAACAGTGGACTCTTAGTTAACATCGGCTCGTTTGGTAGTTTAACTAATATATTTATTGACTCATCAAGCAGGTCGTCGGTCAATTAACCGAATGAAAATTTTTTACCTTTTATTTTTAGCAGAAGGGAGAGTTAAGGTCACTGTTGTTCCAGTTGCGTGGTTTGTCTTAAATGTTATATCACCATTTTGTGCATTAGCCATAAGTTTAGCGGAGTAGGTACCGATTCCTGTACCTTGCTCTTTACCGCTGGTAATATATTTCTCAAAAAAATTTCCTCTGATTTCTTCAGGTATCACGCCCTGATTATGAATTGTAACCATAGAGCTTTCATCGTCTTCCTGCAATGAGACTAGCACATTGGAATCTGGCGGTGATGCTTCAATAGCATTTTTAATCAGATTATTTAGAATTGAAAAACACAACAGTTCTTCTGCTAGGATAAAACAGGAGTTCGGCGCGTTAAACGTTATCGTAATTCCTTCTTTTTGAGCATTGGATCGATAATCATTAACAACTTTGAGAGTTATAACAGCAAGATCCAGTGTTTTTGGCTCAAGTACATAGTTGCCTGTTTCCATTTTAAATAAGTCGAGAGATCGGTTAATCATCCCCAGCATATTCAAGGCAGTATCGCGGATGGTTTCTATGTCCTTTCTTTGTTCGACATGTAAGTATTTCTCTTCGACTAAGCTTTCTGACTTACCTATTATGACTGTAAGTGGGTTTTTGAGATCATGCTGTGTGATTCTTTCCACATCTTCTCGTAATTTGGTCATCGCCATCAGGTTTTCGATTTGGAACGCCATTTCATCACTAGCAAGTTTAAGCTGAATCTGGGTTTTTACACGTGCCTTAAGAATGTCAGGGTTTACTGGCTTAGTAATATAGTCAACGGCCCCGAGCTCTAAACCGTGTGTTATATCAACAACTTCATTTCTAGTACTAAGGAAAATAATGGGAATATGCACAGTATCAGGGCTGGCTTTAAGTGACTGGCATACTTCGTAACCATCCATTCCGGGCATCATGATATCGAGCAACACAAGGTCCGGAAGACTTGTGTTAATCAAGTTTAGTGCCTTCTGACCATTTGTTGCTACTTTTATCTGATAGGAAGGCTTCAATATTTCTACAATAATGTCAATATTCGCTGGAATATCATCAACAATGACTACTACAGGTTGCTTATCTGATTTTGCTTTACCCTTGTTGCTTCCAATCTCGCCTACAGGCATTAGCATGTTGTCTTGAACAGATAAACTTTTTCTTTTTCTAGGTAGTCGCTGAAGCATGGACGCGACTTTTTCTCTAAACTTACTTGGTGTAAATGGTTTAACAAGAAACTCATCAACACCTTCGTTGATCGCGTGTGTAACACTTTCGTGTTCAGCTCCAGCAGTAATGAACATAAAATATATATGCCGAAATGAATCGTGGCCTCTGACAAATTTAAGTACATCCATGCCTGTAAGTTCAGGCATATTCAAATCACAAATAACGACATCAATATTGTTTTGTTGTAAAACAGCTATCGCTTCTTTGCCATCTTTTGCTTCATGGACATTGTTGACACCTAATTCTAAACACAGGTTTTTTACGAGACTTCTAACAGAGTCGGCATCGTCAACAATTAGATAAATGAGATTTGGGTTCATTGTTTTAACTTGCGTTAGTCTTTTCTTATTAGCTTCAGTACCGTAATGGTTAAGCTGGGCAAAAAGAATAAAGTGACCAAAGTGGAAAATAGGATACCACTTAAAACAATGATACCCACACCACGATATAACTCAGTGCCTGCGCCGGGAATAAACACTAAAGGTGCTAAGCCAAAGATCGTTGTCGCTGTCGACATTAAAATTGGGCGTAATCGCGTTGCTACCGCTTGGTTAACGGCGTCACTTGTACTCAGCACTGTATTTTTGAGATTTTTACGCGTTTGTTCAATGATCAATATCGGGTTATTTACTACTGTGCCTAACAAAATGATAAATCCGAGCATTGTGATCATGTCAAAGGGTTGCATAATAGCTTGTATCCCCATGCTTGAGAGTAATGCGCCTGATGCATTCACGGCCACTAAGCCGACGATGCCGCCGGCAATACCGAGTGGTACTGTTGCCAAAATCAGAAATGGATAAAACCAATGTTGAAAGATCGCTACAAGTAGTAGATATATCAAGATTAAAGCAATACTTAAATTATCAGTGAGTGATGCTTTTGTTGCATCAAGTTGATCCGCTGCGCCAGATATCTTGATAGATACGCCAGTACCAACCTCACCTGCTGATTTCATTGCTGGGATCATTTGGTTCCTCACCATTGTGACAGCTGTTTCAAGGGCTATATCGCGTGGTGGAATGATTGATAATGTGACTGTTCTACGCCCATCAATTCGACGCAGTGAGTCACTATCAACGGTTTCGACAATATCCGCTAATGCATTGAGTGGTAGCACAATGCCTGAAGGTGTCGTTATGGGCAGTTCAGCTAATTGAGATAAACTTTGGTTTTGCCCTTCACGGCTAAATAAGAAAATATCAACTTTGTCATCGTCCAAGAAAAACTCATCGACATAGGCACCATCACTGAGTGACGCCACGGTATAACCAAACTCACTCGCATTTATACCAACCTCGGCGAGTCGTTCCCACCGAGGTCTTACTTCGATAAGCGGTTGATCTAACGTTAATGATCTTGGTTCAGAATCTATTTGTGCTGCTGGAAAAAGTTGTTCTGCATGGTTCAATGCATTTTGAGTTGTTTGATACAGTTCGACTTGATTTGAACCCGAAATATCCAAATTTACTGCACGCGATCCACCATCATTACTGGAGATAATAGATCCTCTTGTCGAAAATCCACGCATTCCAGGGTAACTTGTAAACATAGCAGTGAGATTATCCATCATTGCTTGTAAATCTTGGTCTCGCGTTGGCTCTGCCATAATCCATACATAGCCGGGACCAATTCGTTGAAGATAGTATTTCAACGACGGTATTTCTAATTGTTCACTATCGTATAGTGTCGGCTCGGCTTTAAGTGACTGGTTAAGATGGGCACGAATTTCATCACCCATGATTTTCATCTCATTTATATTATAACCGGGTGGTGATGTCATTCTGCTGAATGCTTTGGGTTCCTCACCTTCCGGCAAGTATTCTGCCGCTGGCATGTAGTGCCAGGCAATGCTGAGTGTCGCTAGTGGTACTGACAGAATAATAATAATCCTAAAAAGAGCATTACCGTCCAACACCTTGATGAATGACATTAAAGGACTCGTTTTATGACGATCTTTCGCTTTTTCAGTTTTCAAGCCGAAACTTGCTGATGCCGCAGGTACAACGCCAACGGCAAATAGCATTGAAGCAATAATGGCCGTTGATACGGCAATGGCGATGTCTGAATATAATTGTCCAGCTTCTTCCTGAACGAATAAAACCGGTGCAAACACGAGCACGGTCGTTAAACTGGATGCTAACACTGCTGACCAGACATCTTTAACACCGGCAATAGCGGCCTGAATACGTTCCAGCCCCCTTTGCCGTGCCTGTTCGATACTTTCTAATACCACAATGGTGTTATCAACCGTCATGCCAATAGCAAATGCAATACCCGCCATAGAGATAACATTTATCGTGCGATCAAAGGCTAATAGCCCGATAAATGCTGCTAGGGTGCAAATAGGCATACCCAATAAGCCGATTAAGGTCGCCCTGCCTGAACGTAAAAACAAAAACAAAACGATGGTGGCTAGCAGTCCACCCAATACCAAGTTACGACTGACATTACTGACAGATGATTGAACATATCTAACATCATCGCCAATGAGGTAAATAGTGAGACCATTCGGTGCCAGCAGATTTGTTTTTAAATCATCGACGACTGTAAGCATGTGGCTTTTTATATCAATAACATTAGAGCCTGTTTCACGTTGAACAGCTAAAGTTAGTGCTTGTTCATTATTGATATACGAAACACCTGTAGTTTCATAATGGTCAAGTGTTATCGTGGCGACATCTTCTAGACGAATATCCGTGTTGTTTTGATGAGTAAGAATGACTGCTTTTAATTCATTCAGGTCTCTAAAACGTCCCGTTGTTCTTATTAAGTAACGGCGCTTTCCTTCATCTAAGTCGCCAGCTGACGTATCGTGATTACGGGCACGTATCGCAGTACGGACATCTGATAATGACAGACCACGATGGGCGAGTTTTTGAGGGTCAACTTTGATCTGAATCTGCCTTTCGGCACCGCCACGCAAATTGACGCTCGATACTCCTGGTACGCGTTCCATGCGAGGGCGCACTTCATCGTCAACATAATCAGTGACCATTTGCATATCTAGATGGTGGGGGTTACCTTCTAGTGGCATGACGGCGAAATACATGAAGGCATTTTCAGAAAATGAACTACTATAAACACGTGGTGGATTGACATTTTCAGGATAGCTGGAAACCTGACTTAAAGCATTGGTGACTTCGATCAGTACTTCATTTATCTCAACGCCAAATGGAAATTCTAATTCAACGCTTGCTTGTGACGTCTCAGCTAAAGACTTCATTCTTAGCAGGTTGGGGACACTGCTAAGATAACGTTCCTGTTCTAGTAGTATCTCTTTTTCAATATCTTGTGGGGTTGCGCCTGGCCAGCCAGTGACCACACTGATAGTTCTCACATCCAGATCGGGAATCATTTGTACAGGGATCCGTGAGGTGGCGGCAATGCCTAATACAACAACAATTAAAATAATAACTGTCAGTAGCTTGCCATGCCGAATCGGTGCTTCTAGCATAATTAATGTGTTATTTGATTAATCGTGACGGATTGATCATTTTGCAACATTTCGTTACCTCGAATAACGACTAATTCATCGGCAGCCACACCTTTTGAAACATGGGCGCCTTTTTGTGTCAGATGATCGATGATGACGCTACGTCTATGCGCTTTGCCATCATTAATGACAAAGATGTTGTAGCCACCATCAGGATTAACCAGCAAGGCATCGCGTGGAATTAACACTGACTGTCTGTCGGCAGACTTGATGTCGAACTCAGCAATCGCTGATGTACCTGGCAGTAAAGTAAGAGAGGGGTTGTCGAGCGTAATTCTGACTAAAAAGGCTCGCACTTGTTCATTACTCACCGGCACAATGGCTTGAATGTTAGCGGCTATTTTCTGATTCTGATAGGCGTCCGATGACACCGTTACAGGGGTATTGATTGTTATATCAGCATAGCGCTCCTGAGGTACATTTACATCAAGTCTAACTTGGTCCAGATTAACGAGTTCAAGCACTTCATCCCCTCGGCTAACCCATTCACCGACTTCAGAGTACTTATTGCTGATAACACCAGAAAATGGAGCAATCAGGTTGTGACGATGTATTCTCTCTTCGATATTAGCTTGGTTGGCACGTATTGCCGATAGCTCAGCCTGTTTAATTTTAAGTTGTGCTTGCCGAATAGCCAGCTCATTTTCAGGTATATGTTTATTTGCTACTAATCGCTCTGCTTCACGGACTAAGCGTTTAGCCTCAGCAAGATCTGCCTGTGCTCGAGCCACATTAGCCTTTACCTGCTGGAGTTCATGTTCTGCTAATACAGAGTCCAACGACATTAAAATGTCGCCTTTTTTTACTTTACTTCCAGCATCAACATTTACATTAGTAATCAAGCCGTCAATACGTGGTGATAAGAGACTTCTTTTTTTAGCTATTAGCGTTCCTGAAATAGTAAGCGCTTGGCCACTTTCAGATTGACTCGTTTTGAAGACATCAACAATGATAGTTTGTTTTGCATTGATCGAAAAACAGAAAAGCATTAAAAAAATAAAGCTACTCACAAATAAAATATGACGATTATGACTACATAAACTCATAAGAAGTAGTTCATCCTTGTTGTCGTAGCTATCAGTAGAGCGTTGATATGCAAATGAGAGTTATTAGGAAAGGGTATTAGTATAGCGGAGTGGTTAATTAGTTCCATACCCTCCACAGCTATTTTGTAGAAAATATCACCGGTTGTGCAAAAAAGCCTTAACGGCCAGGTTTGTTGTTAATAGCTCAAGTATCAGTGACTTTATTTTTCCCGCGTAATTAAATTATAGGCATTAATGCCTTTCTTGTTATACGTGGGTAAGATCTTGAGTGTTGTCTGTGTGTGGGGCAGCATTGGAACTGGCTTGAAGATGCCCATCAGGAATGCGCTCAAATCCCCAGCTTGATTCAATAAGCGATTTTATCTCTTGTACTGTTTCAGCAGGCACCTTATCCGGTTCCCCGTACTCTAATGTGTCGTAATGGAAAATATACAAACGGGAAGCAAACTGTTCAAAAGGCAGTGATGCCTCACCAAAACGTTCGCCATGATCTGCAGTGCTTACAATGACCTCGTTGCCCCAGTTCTGACCACTGTCATTGTTGGGGTTGAAAAAATAAACACGCATTTCCGAGTGTTGATCCAGTGCTACGCGCTCGATAGTAATGGCATGCCAGCCAATAAAACGAGCCATGCTATCCGTAATAGCTATTCCTGCTGGCTGAGGGTGAATTAAAGGTTGGTTGCCATTATAAAAGGGATGGTAGTGTGCATGGAAATTACGGATAAAAGTCTCTAAGTCGATAAGCTGACCACTGTCAACATCGACGTTAATACAAAATCCCCGTCCTACCCACCAACCATGAAATTCCGGATTAATCCAGCGGTGCGGGTCACCTTCACGACCTAAACATAAACGGCCCATTTCCATGTAGATACCGTCGAGATGAGGTACTACCAGCATCGACACTGGGTCCAAGTCAAAAGGTAGGGGACCAGCGGCAGTTTCAAGGCACTTGTTAGAGGAAATAGCATGGCCCTCGAAATTCATTGACAGATCGTTATCACGCGCAATGTAGGTGATGATTTGCAGTAAATAAGTGGGGTCACTGGTTGCCCAGATAGACAAGGCTCTGGCTGATTGACAGGTCGGGTTATTGCCTTGTCCGATGCCTAGAGGTGAACCTAACATACACACGACACCCTCTATAAGTCGGGTACGGGCATTCATTATGCCATCACACATAAACTGTAAGCGGCTTTCAGCCCAGTCGGATAAGGTTAAATTAATTTGTCGCCAGAGTGATTGGGATACACCTTGCTGATATAAAATGCCGCGCTCTAGCATCATCGCTATACCATAGATAGCTTGTGCCGTTGCAGGCCAAACACATTCTTTTATCAGGGCTTTGATCAGGTCACGATAGCAAAGCAGGCCATCTCGACCTGTACCTGAAAGACCGAGAGCATCAGCCAGTAAATTTTCATGCTCTTCATATATAAAACGTAGAAAGCTTGCATGATAAGGGGAAACCAAACCTGTATCATGCATCGCTCTGGCAAATCCCATAGCCTCGGCTTGCAAGGCCTGTTCATCCAAGCTTATTAAAGATTGTTCGTAACTGGTTATGCCCGGATCGCCATTACTCGCTTGTGTCGGGCCATAAAGACTGCTGACCAGTCTTGCCGCGCCGAGACCACTTGATCCCAGATCCATTCCTTCACTCGTCTGGCAAATAGCGATTTGAGTGATCATGCGCTTGATTGGATTGACTTGAATCTGCCGTTGACGCAGAACACGCCAGATTTCATCTATCAACTGATCAATGATATGTTCGAAACCAATCCGATGAGCGAGGTGATTAATAAGCGCTCGAGGAACCTCGGCAAGTCGCCCTTGTTTCACTCGCTCAGCCTCTGAAACAGGAGAGAACAGGAGTTCTAAGTTCAACGCAATTGATTGCCTTAAATAATGATGAGCCTGCTCAGCAGAAAGGCCAGCGTGTTTATAGTCGCCAAGCGCGATGGCAAGCATGCGTAATTCACTCAGACATTCCACCGCGACGGTATTGCTTTCTGCACTGGATAAAGAATAGGGAGTGAGCGCTGGTATCAATATCTGAGGCTCAGCCCAGTCAGTACCCTCATAGACACCCGCTTCCTCCAACGCTTTAGAACGCTGTTCAAGCGCTGCCGGACCGTCGTCTTCGAGCATAATGCGTCGAGCGGTATCCAAAACCCGTCCTATTTTGGCAGGTTTGGCAAAAGGTTGTGCCTTTGCCAGTATTCGCGTTGCTTCATCAAGGTTGTCGAGTAAACGCGTCAATCTGTCTTGTTCCATCATCAATATAAAATAGCTGGCTTCAGAGAATCGTGATTTCTTACTAAAAGTAAGTTTACACGTAGAAGTCTAACTCCTCTTGTCTTTTTAACACTTTATGCATTTCATCAGGCTTGTCACCGACAAAGTAAGCCAAGCCCCAATGTGTACCAAAAGCTGTACGCTTAGTTACCGTCTCTTCCGTGGGCGCTGTCAATTCATGTGACTCAAAGTAAGGGTGATTTTCCGTTTCTTCTGGAATGTCCAGACGATTGACAACCCGGCGTCTTGGATAAACACCAAAGCATCCGGCATAGGCTTTTGCATCCACAAGTTCTGTCGGGAAGAATGCGTCAATTTCTTCAGTCGTCGTTTTAGGGTCAAATGCAAGTATAAGGCCTTGATAGGCATTAAAACCATACACACGTTCGAGCAGCTCAAATACTTTAAAGCCGGGTGGACGATAAGCAACCTCGCCGAAATACATTTCATCATCGCTGGTTAAAAAGTATTCTGGATGAACAAAACCGAACTCTATATCAAAAACTTTGATAAGTTTTTCAATCTCTTTGGTTATTTGAGCCCGGTATTTTTCCAGTTCTGGTGATGCGGGTACAAAGACCGAATAACCGAGTGACACATATTCAGAAATATTTAAGAATTTAATTTTCCCTTTATGAATCCAAGCTTCAACAGCGAACTCCCAGCCGTCGAGATGAGACTCTATCAAGGCAGGAAACTCTTCATCAGGGATCGCATCAACATCATCAGGGGTGCGGATAACCCGGTGTCCCAAACACCCTGCCTTGTCGAAGGCTTTAAAGTGAATCGGGTCGTTGGGATCGCCATCGAGTTTTAATAAGGTTTGGTTGACGCGACGTAAAAACCGTACCACATCCTCTTTGTCATGAGCTTCTTCAAAAATACCAACACGTATGCCGCCTAATTGCGCGCGACGCTTCATTAACGATTTGTCACGCATGAGCATCGACTGACCAAATAATTTTGGTTTATCTTGTAATACCGAGTTGATTGCACCAGCCCATTCAACGGTTTCTTCGAACAGTGGAATTGATACATCGACCCCGATACTTTTTAGCTTCTGTGCAATTTCTATTGAGCTTTCATTCAGCCGTTCAAAGTCCCAGGCTAAATAAGGAATGTTGTTTTGGGTGCAATATTCTTCTGCCCAATGTGGAGCGACAACGATATAGCGTCGGTCAAAGTTTTCTGCTGCTTCTACAGCATTTAAAGACCAACCAAGTAATGCAATGTAACCTTTGTTAGGGTCTTTTTGCATAATTAAATTACCCTCACTTTACTTATAGTGGTTCAAAATAGTTGGCGGCTAAGATTCTGTGATTACACTTTTTTATTCGAGTTCTTAGGCGCCCTCGCTGTTTTTTACCCTACAGACCTTGACCGTTAGACGCAAATTGCTCAGTAAATTATTACTAATATAGCGTATATGTTTGCAACTGGGGTATTAAACGTTGAAAAATAACACAGCTTGCTAGCTGACTGCTTCTAAATCATGGATTAGTGAACAGGATTGGTTAGAAAAAATCGCCTACAAGTGACTTTTACAGGTGTGAGCCTGAAATTATCTCAATAATGCTTTTGTCTCGGCACCCATCTTAAAGGTTCTGTTTCTCTACCTAATAAGCGAATACGTCATTGCAGAAATAGGTGTATCGTTCTACAGAACGGCTATTTTGTGCTCTATCTTTTTTATGATTGAGCCTGGAATACTGAGCGCCTTGGTGACCAGTTTAAAAGCTGTTTTCGATAGTAATAGCTAATATTTAAATTAGGGGTACAATCTAACTAGGAAGTCAGCACAAATAAAGGAGTATGTAACATGGATAAGTTACGACTAGTCTTTTTCCTTATACAGCTTATGCCCTTTGCTATCATAAATAGTGAAGCGGCAGAGGCTAACCGCGTACTTAGAGCTGTCATTGCAGAGGATTTTGCCCCATTCTATTATCATGATGATGCCGGTCAGTTAAAAGGGGTTTCTTATGAGGTTGCTGCACATATCTGTAAAAAACTGGGTTATGAATTACAGCTAACACAGTTACCGAGTATGCGATTATTACTTCAAGCCTTAGATGATGGCCAGCAGCATATTGCAATTAATCTCACTGCAACTGAAAAACGTCAAGAGGTTGCCCTCTTTACTTCCCAGCCTCATGCTTACGAAAGTCAGAATTTGATCGTTCGTGCTGATAATGACATCAGTTTTAGCGGCGATGTTAATAGCCTGACAAATTATAAAATTGGTGCTATCTTTGGCTGGACTTACGGTGCGGAATTCGATAATGCTAATTATCTGCAAAAAGTATATGTCAATAATTCCAAACAACAGTTAAAAGGCCTTCTTTCAGGTCGTTATGACCTCGCAGTCAATAATCCTCAGTTTGTAAAATGGGTTGCAACTAAGATAGGGGTTAGCAAAGGCTTTCGCATTATACGTCAACCTGTGTTGACGTTACCGGTTACAATGGCTGTGTCGAAACAATATCCAGATGCCGCTGAATTGGTTCAAGAGTTTGATAAAGCGATTGCCGACTTTATAAAAGAAGAAGCTTACCGCAATATTCTATTACGTCACGGTTTCCCTGTAATTGAACCAGACAATGAGGAATAGGAATGAAAATGACTTGGCTTGGCCTCCGTCTAACGTTGTTAGCTTTTTTTTTGATGGCGCTATGGTCATCATTGGCTACTGCCAATGATGAACTTCTCGTCCAGCCTTTTCAGTTTGGCAAAGAAGAGCAGCAAGTTCGAACTAAAGGACCAAGTCGTTCCTTTTATAAGCCGACGCCCATTGCCCTAAGCGAAGAGGAAAGGCAGTGGATTAGTAGCCATCGCCAGGTGATTGTCGGCACTCTCTTAGAGGGCTGGCCTCCTTTTAAGATCATGACTGAGGCAGGGGCTTATACAGGTATTACAGTGGATTACCTGAGCCTTATCGAACAAAAGACGGGCCTAGACTTTGTTTTCACTCAACCATATAGCTATCCTGAGCTTCATAATCAACTGCAGTCAGGTGAGATTGATCTGATTGCAGCCGGCTACTCTTCAGAAGGGCGAGACGACTATGTGCTCTATACACCGGCGTATGCGATAGTTCAAGATTCCGTCTTTGTACAACAAAATAGCGAGATCACTGATCTGAACGATCTTGCAAATAAGACAGTAGCGATTCTCTCTGGTCATGCATTGATACAGCAATTACGCGATAAGATACCCAATATCACTATTCTGGAAACGGCGACTTCTTATAAGGCAGTTGACATGGTCGCTTCAGGGCAGGCGGATGCGACTATTGACGCAAAAACGGTGATTGACTTTATTGTTAAAGAAAAAGCGCTAACAGGTTTACGCTCATTTTCCGGTGGATTGGCTCATCATTCACTTCGAATGTTAGTCGATGATGACAAGCCGCTGTTACAAAGCATTCTAAATAAAGTAATAGCTTCTCTTACTCGAGCAGAACATGAGTTGGTCCTATCAAAATGGCTTGACTCTGAAACAATACAAAGTAACGCCGTTGCCTTGGCTGAGACGAAGCTTACTGCAAAGGAAATAGCGTGGCTCGCAGATCACCCAATGGTCCGGACAGGTGCTGCTCCTGATTGGCAACCCATTGAGTTTGTCGATAACCTGGGACGGCATAAAGGTATTGTTGCTGATTATATGAAGTTTATTACTCAACAGCCTGGTATCGAATATGAAATCAAGCCAACGAAGACTTGGAATGACACGTTAGCACTGTTCCAATCAGGTCAAGTAGACATTTTAGCTGGTGTAGCAATAACAGCTAATCGACAGCAAAATATGCTTTTTACCGATTCTTATTTTACCGTACCAACAACAGTCATCACGCAGGAAAAAACAGAAAGCCTGACAGACTTAAACCAACTGGAGGGTAAAAAGATAGGCGTTATTGAGGGTTATGCCTATATAGAGTGGCTTAATAAAAATCATCCGAATTTGATACAAGTTAATATGAGCTCCTTGGATGACGGGTTGAAGCAGCTCAGTGAGGGGCGGCTTGATGCTTTATTATCAAACCGACTCACTGCTAATGAGCGGGTTAAAACGTTATCACTGAGTAATCTGAAAGTTAATTTTTTTACTGACCACGAATTCAACTTAGCGATTGGTGTGCGTAAAGATTGGCCCGAGTTAGTCGAGATACTCAATAAAGTCATACGAAATATTACCCCTGCACAAAGTAGTACCATCAGAAACAAATGGATAAGCGCTGAACTTTCTGGTGTCGAACCTTCGCATAGAGTGAGCAAGGACATAGAGTTACCGCTATTACGCTTGCTTATCATTACGTTGGCTTTGGCCGCTTTTTTCCTCTTGATTGCCTGGTTTATCAACCGGCGAGATATGAGCACTCATACAGGTGAGCTAACAAGAAAGTTGAGAGTGTTCAGTATTGCTGCCAGTTTAGCGATTATCTTTCTTGTCTCTGCTATGGCTTGGTACTCACTTTCTAAGGAAGAGCAGATTGCGCGACAACGATCAGTGGAATCACTTGCAACCATTTTAGAGACAACGCAAGCTGCAATGCGACTCTGGGTGCGGTCTCAGTTAAATCAAGTCACATTAATTGCAAATGAGTCAGAATTAGCCACCGTATTTGCGCATTACAAAAAAGGGAATGATGATCAGGCTGATCTGTTGTCCTTGCTGAACAAACTAGAGCTTTCTGATAATAATGATCCGCTGAGCCTCGTCTTAAGTGATGGTACTTTAGTGTTCGAGGGTAGCCCACCGGTCAAACATATCTTGGATATTTTGCAACAACGTGTTTTTGCTGGTGAGACTGTTTTTATACCCCCCATAAAAGTACCGGGTGAGGATATGACCAGGATTTATTTTGCAGCACCTGTATTCGACTATGCGGGCAAGCCTATAGCTGCAGTGGTTGCTGGTGTCGATCCCATGGCTCAATATTCAGCTATTTTACGGGCAGGACAAATAGGTAGCACTGGGGAGACGTATACGGTTAATCGTCAAGGTATGATGATTTCCCATAGCCGTTTTGAAGAACAATTAGTCCGTTTCGGACTGCTTGAGGCTGGCGAACGGAGCACGTTGAATCTACGCCTGACTGATCCGGGAGGGAATATAAGTCAAGGCTGGGAGCCAGAGTTGCCAAAAGAGCAGCAGCCTTTGACGGTCGTGGCGGCCAGACTAAGTAAGGGACAAACTGGCATGCTAACCGAAAGTACTAATGATTATTTGGGCGTGCCGGTATTAAGTGCCTGGACTTGGGATGAGCAGTTAGGCATTGGTTTTGTGACAGACATCGATGAACAAGAAGCCCTAAAAGGTTATATCGTTTCACGTAACACGCTTTACACAATATTAGGGATAGTACTGTTTCTGACATTCAGTTTGCTAGCACTGAATACATGGGTGGGCGCAAGAGCTACTTATGCCTTAACCAGAGCGCGTGACGAATTAGAGGAGAAAGTTGAGTTACGTACCGCTGAGTTGAGCAAAAGCCAAAAACAAATTTTAAGCTTAATAGAGTCAGCACCTGACGCGATGGTGGTCAGCAACATGTCGGGTGAGATTACGCTCGTTAACCGTAAGACGGAAGATTTATTTGGCTATGAGCGAACAGAGCTGATCGGGCAAAACGTAGACATATTAGTACCAGAGCTGATGCGCACAGATCATGTTAACCATCGTAAGAGTTATACTGCCAAACCGACAGCCAAAAGGATGACGTCAAACGGTAACCTGAGAGCGCTATCGAAAGAAGGACGAGAGATTCCAGTGGAAATCAGTCTGAGCCCTGTTGAATCAACTGAGGGTTCGTTAGTGGTCAGCTCGATAAGGGATATTACTGACCGTCTGGCAGCTGAAAATGCGCTTGCTGAAAGCCGGAGCATGTTGCAGGCCGTGTTAGATAATTCACCGACCATCATCTATATGAAAGACCTGGAAGGCCGTTACCTGTTGCTTAATAGAGGCTGGCATAAAGTGATGGACCAGTTTGGCAAAAATGACATAGGCTCCAGAGCGCAGGACTTTCTACCGGCTAATATAGCAGAAATTCTTGTCAAGAATGATCAAATCGTCATCGACAATAGAGAAACGATTCAAGAAGAACATACTTTGTTGTTGCCGGATGGTTCTAGCCGGGTCTATATGTCATTTAAATTTCCTGTTGAGAATACACAAGGTGATGTTGCTGCTGTAGGTTGTATTAAATCAGATATTACTGACTTAGCAGTCGCTCGCCAGAAAGCGCATGAAGCAAATCTAGCTAAGAGTGACTTCTTAGCCAATATGTCTCATGAGATTCGTACCCCAATGAATGCCATCATGGGCATGTCTCACCTTGCGTTACAAACAGAGCTGACGGCTAAACAACGAAATTATATAGAGAAAGTTCATCGTTCGGCCGAAGGGCTATTAGGTATTATTAATGATATTTTAGATTTTTCCAAGATTGAAGCCGGTAAACTGGACATTGAAACGGTTGATTTCCGACTGGAAGATATACTCGATAATATAGCTAATATAATTGGTCTTAAGGCTGAGGAAAAAGAAATTGAGTTCATGTTTGATATTGCGCCTGAGCTCCCAACTGCCCTGATAGGCGATCCGTTGAGGCTGGGACAGATATTAATTAATCTTGCTAGCAATGCCGTCAAGTTCACAGGAAACGGTGGCGAAATTATCATTAGGGCTGTTGTTGACGATGAAAATGATGATGCTGTGACGGTGCATTTTAGTGTCATTGATAACGGTATTGGTATGACCGTTGAAGAAACCAATAAGCTTTTTAAATCATTTAGTCAGGCTGATACATCGACAACGAGAAAATATGGTGGCACAGGATTGGGGCTTGCTATTTGTAAGAGTCTGATAGCTATGATGGGGGGCGAGATTTGGGCTAATAGCGAGCGCGGTGTGGGGAGTGAGTTTCATGTCAGGCTTAGACTTAAAAAACAGCAAGGCAACGGCAGCGAGCAGCGTCAGCGTAACTATCGGGCAAACCTTAATGATCTCCGAGCATTGGTGGTCGACGATAGTGCATCAGCAAGAGAAATATTAATCAACATGCTGACATACCTTGGTGTTGAGGCCGATCAAGCAGCTTCCGGTGAGGCGGCGATAGCCTTATTGCAGCAAACAGAGGACAAACAACCCTATGATATGGTTTTTATGGATTGGCATATGCCAGGCATGGACGGGGTTGAAGCCATAGTAAACGTGCAGTCTCAAACGATGGAAACGATGCCAACGGTGATTATGGTGACCGCTTATGGTCTGGAAGAGGTTAGAGAGGCGGCTAATGGTGTTGCTTTATCCGGTATTCTTACCAAGCCGGTGACGGCCTCATCATTATTTGATGCCATCATGACAGCCTGTGGTGTGGTGGATGAAGAGGTTAAGGCTATACCCACGCGCCATGAAGAATTAGATGAAAACAAAAAGCAACTTCAAGGGGCAATGGTGTTACTGGTTGAAGATAATGAAATTAATCAGGAATTAGTAATTGAGTTACTAAAAAGTAATCATATACATGCCGAAGTGGCTGTCAACGGTCAAGAAGCGCTGGATTTAATTGCTAAACATGATTTTGATGGGGTTTTGATGGATTGCCAGATGCCGGTTATGGATGGTTATAAGGCAACGGAATATATTCGTCAAACCATGAAGTTAACTGAGCTACCAATACTTGCGATGACAGCAAATGCAATGGCTGATGATGTTCAAAGGGCAATTGGTTGTGGGATGAATGATGTTATTTCGAAACCGATTAATATCACTACTATGTTCAAAATAATGGCTCAGTGGATTACGCCCAAGCATCCATGGCAATCATTGAATCAATCCCCGTCTGAGCAAGATGATCATGTTGTCGATTTAGCAAACTTACCGGGTATTGATACCGAGGCAGGCTTACTTACAACACAACATAATGAGACGCTCTACCTTAAATTATTAAGGAAGTTCTATACGACTTACACTGAGTTTGAATCAGATTTTGAAGCGGCATTAAATGCTGAAGATAAGCAGTCTGCTGAACGTATGGCTCACACACTAAGAGGGGTGGCAGGCAATATAGGTGCAAAACGAGTACAAAAAATAGCAGAAAAGCTAGAAAATGCGTGTAAGATGGATAATAACGTAGAGAAAGTCAAACCTTTATTGGATGAGTGCGTAAAGGAACTAAAGTCGGTGTTAAATAGTCTCAAATCTTTAGAAGAGAGTAACAATGAGCCCTCATCACTTACTGCAGTTGAGCCGGCTGATGTGTCTAAGTTATTGATACGACTACGGGCATTGCTCGAGGATGATGATACGGCAGCAAAAGATCTGGTGGAAGAGTTAGACAAACTGGCTCTGCAACCAATGCAACGCAAAGCTATCAATAGTATTTATCGAGCGATTGATGACTATGATTTTGAGTTAGCACTGCAAGTGCTCGACAAGATCCTGAGTCATGATGAGTGAATCCTTTGTGATTTTAGTATGGCAAGGAGATCAGTATGGATACAGATATCAGGCAAACAATTTTAGTGGTCGACGATACCCCAGAAAACATTGATATACTGAGTGGGATCTTACGTCAAAACTATAAAGTGAAAGCGGCGTTGAATGGCGAGCGTGCGCTGAAGATAGCGAATGCTGAGCAACAGCCAGATATGGTATTGCTCGATATTATGATGCCCGGCATGGATGGCTATGAAGTGTGTCGTCAGTTAAAGGCAAACCCCCGTACGCGTCATATTCCTATTATTTTTATCACGACAAAAGACCAGCAAGAAGATGAAGAAAATGGCTTTGAACTGGGTGCGGTCGACTATATCAATAAGCCTATTACTCCGGCAATTGTTGAAGCGCGGGTAAAAACACATCTGGCCCTGTTTAATCAAAATCAGACACTTGAAAAGAAAGTTGCAAAACGCACCGAGCAGCTTAAAAGCACGCAGTTACAAATCATACAGCGATTAGGTAGAGCGGCTGAGTTTAAAGATGATGAGACAGGGCTTCATGTCATTCGAATGAGCCATTTCACACGTTTGATGGCAGAAGCATTGTCTGATGAAAAGGAATGGATCGATCTGATATTCCATGCTGCGCCCATGCATGACATAGGTAAAATCGGTATCCCGGATCATGTGTTGCTGAAACCCGGCAAACTAGATGATGAGGAATGGAATATTATGCGGCGTCACCCCAAAATAGGTGCTGAAATTATTGGCGATGGTGATTCTAGATTACTCAAAATGGCTCAAGAAATTGCATATACACACCATGAGAAATGGGATGGCTCTGGCTACCCAAGAAGACTTAAAGGGGAAGAGATACCGCTGACAGGGAGAATTGTTGCCATTGCTGATGTGTTTGATGCCTTGACCAGCGAAAGGCCCTACAAAAAAGCCTGGGATATTGAAGCCGCCGTTAAGTTGATAGATGATGAAGCAGGCAAGCACTTCGACCCTAGCTTGGTTGCCATTTTTCATTCGGTTTTGCCAGAGATACTTGATATTAAAGACCAATATGCGGAGCGATCTGCCTCAGGTAAACTATCTGCCCTGAGCAAATGATGCGTTTTAATGGCCTTGTTATCAGCGAAAATTGCTGATGAGACTTAGTGTATTAAGCAGGACTTCGGGATCGATAGGCTTAGTAAGGTAGGCGACCGCCCCTATTTGCATGCCGTGCTGTTGGTCTTCGATAGTCACCTTGGCGGATAGGAATGTCACTGGGATCGAGCGTTTAACTGACTTACTGTCTAATTCACTTAAGTTAACAACAGCTAAGCCTATTGATAATTTTCCATGTGGATGGGCGTAGTGATGGCTACCGGTTTAGCTTGTGTTGATTCTGTTTGACGCAGATTTATTGTTCGTAGAGACTAAGCTTAGTGTCATAACTTTGTTGATAGCCAATAAAAGCCATAACCCGGTACGACGATGGTGTTGTTGAAAATATCTGGGCTGGAGCCACTGTACAAATCTACGATTTGGGGCATTGGCTGATGGCTTCCAACAGCTATATTTTCTAAATGAAGCGATTGTGGTTTGCTGTCAAAATTAGCTATTACCAACACAGTTTTATCATTAAAATCGAGACTATTGCGTTCAAAAACAAATAAGTGCTCATTGTCCACATCGATTAAATTTCGGTTGTTAAAATCAGCAAAAACGTTGATTTCTTTGCGTACGGCTATCATGCGTTTGAGCGAGTTAAACAGATGAAACTCAACCGTTCCCGATGTATGACGACGCTCAGCTTTATCCCAGTCAATGATCGGACGATGCATCCAGCGGTTATCATTTGCTTTGTCTGGATCATCGGTAAAACTATTATCGTTGATGGTGCCTATCTCATCACCATAATAAAGCAGTGGTATGCCACCAAAAGAAAGTATCAGGCTGTGCAGTAATAGGATAAAATTTACTGCACTGTCAATGTCATCGCTGTTCCCTGTTTCTATCGCGTATTCCAGGCCAACTAAAGAGGCTAGTGAGCCAGATATTCGGGCATCACCATTTTTCTTGTTGTGACCAAAAGGTTGGCCTTTGGCATGTGAATCCGGATAATTGCCAGTGTAATAATTAATAAGAAATTGTCTATGCGTTATTGGATCGTAACCAACCTTGGCGATGTCACTATCATCAAAGCCTAAACCGATGTCATCATGACAGCGTATATAGTTTAACCAGGTTGCTCTTTCGAGCTTAACGGGTAAGCTTTTAATTCCCTGTTTGAGTAATTTGACATTTTTAGTCGCAACCGCATCCCATAATAAAGACATAAAGGTCGCGTTATAGGCGATTTCACATTCTTTGGCGATAACGGCATCTTCGCCAAAATATTTAATGACTTCAACAGGAGCAACAATAGCCTCAGCAATAAAAGCAACGCCCGGTGCCGTTACTTGGCAACAGTCTTTCATTAATTGCAGGATAAGGTGAGCTTCTCGCTCGTTTTGGCAGGTACTACCTATTTTTTTCCACAAAAAGGCAACGGCATCCAAGCGTAGGATATCGGCGCCGCGGTTGGCCCAGTAAAGGATGATATCGAGCATTTCAATAAATACTTCGGGATTACTATAATTCAGATCCCATTGGTAATCATTGAAAACAGTCATCACCCAGCGCTGCATTTCCTCATCCCAGGTGAAATTGCCTGGTGAGGTTTCTGGAAAAACTTCGGGCATGTTTTGTTCAAACATGTCGGGCACATTGCGGTTGGTAAAGGTGTAATAATAATCTTGAAAATTTGTATAGCCATTGCGGGCTAACTGAGCCCACTCATGTTCATCAGAGGTATGATTAACGACAACATCAAGTACTAACAACATATCGCGTTCACGCATTTCCTGCGTGAGTTGTTTTAAATCGTTTAAATCACCCACTCTTGGGTCAAGCGTTCTAAAATCACTCACAGCATAGCCGCCATCACTACTTCCTTCCGGGCATCTCATGACGGGCATAATGTGAACGAGGTTGACCCCGAGTTCTTGGAAATAACCTAAATGTTTAGTGACGCCTTGGAGGTCACCGGCAAAGCCCTGGCTGTATAAGGCCATGCCAACCCATTTTTGATCTAAGAACCAATTATAATCTTGCTCACGATCAATATCCTTTTGACGTAAAACGGGTGGCCGTTCTATATATTGGCGTGCCATTGTTTCCACTAGCTTCAGCGCCTGTTGCTCAAAGTCATCACGATCGCCATATAACGTTTGTAAGAGCGAGTGAATACCGTAAAAATTAGCACCTAGTCTGGTATAAAAGTGGCGCAGGTCATGCTGGCTGGCATCATACTCGAGTTTATTCAAAATATCGTTTAGGAGAGTATGCGAAATTTGTTCATACATGCTTTTTTAGCCCAATAAAGTAGGTGAAAAGACGTGATGATCTAAGCGTGTTACTGCTCAAGGTTATAAAAACTAAGATCATTGGTGGTAGCGCCGCGTAAACCAACAACCCGGCAGGCAAATTGTTGTGCTATTTCTATTGCTTGATCAACTGACCAGTTATTGATTAAACCGTGCAAATAAACAGCTGTAAAGGCGTCGCCGGCTCCGACGGTATCGATGACATTTTCGGCGGGTTCGAGTGCAACCTGATGGAGCGTGTTATCTGCCGTCAGTACACAGGCACCTTTGTCACCACGGGTGAGGATAATCTGATCTAATTCAAACTCATCTTTACAGGCTATCATGGCTTGTTGGAATGATGACTGGGTATACCCCAGATTATGGAGTTCGTGTTCATTTAGTTTGACCCATGTTGCTCGGCTCATCCACCCCAGCACCTCGTTTTTATCCCACCAGGGTGGCCGTAGATTAATATCTAAAAAAAGTGCGGGCTGAAACTGTTCGACCAAAGTGTGGAAAGCATGACGTGCAATATGGTTTCTGAGCCCCAAGGTACCATGATAAAGCACGGTTCCTTGCGCCAGTGTGGGCATTTCTTTGGCGTCGATATAGTCATAAGCGCAATCGGGTGTAATTGAATAGTTGGGTTCATTAGCGATCATATCAACGACAACTTCTCCGGTCGGGTGCGCTGAGTCAATTTGTACAGCTGCGGTTGTCATTCCCCATTGTTTCATAGCATTGAGTATTTTTTGTCCATTTTCATCGTGACCCACCCGTGAAATAAATAAGGGATTATCACCGAGCGCCTGTAAGTGCCATGCAACATTAAAAGGCGCGCCACCCAGTACTTGTTCACCTGAGGGAAAACAATCAAATAACACCTCACCAAATACGGTGACAGAGGGTGATGTAGCCATAGGTTAAGTCTCCTGTTGGATGAGAGAGCGAAGTTCAGGCATAAAATATGAAACACCTTCCAGTACACCTTCGGAATAATTACCATTCAAGCCTGAGTCTCCACCATTGGCGAGATATAGGGAGTCACCATGACCCGCTTTTATCGCGAGTTGCTGAGCTGTTTGGCGTACATCCTGACTGGCGTTGGCGACTAAGACTGATTGAATAGAACTTTCTAGAACGGGAAGATCATTGCCGCTATCGCCGGCGAAAACCACGTTATCTTCGGCAAAACCCAAATGTTGTTTTAAAAACACGATGGCATGCAGCTTTGTTGCATTTTTGGGTAATACATCGAGTAACCCAATGCCCTGCGGTTCGTCTATGCTCCATACAAGACTGGCAGCAATATTGTGTTGCTCTAAGTTAGTGTGCATCTGGTTAATAACTGCATCTTTATCAATATAAAGCGGCAGGTAATAACTTAACTTATGGGTATTTTGTTTGCTTCGCTCTTGCAAGGAAAGGTTGGGCACTTGCCCGATAATATCTTTTATTTGCTGGTGTGTTTTGTTTTGCCAGTCTTTGGCTATTTCCTGTTCCCAACTAGACATTGCTTGCCATTGGCTACCATCGACATGATAAATTTTGGTGCCAACGTCAGCGATCACAAAGTCAGGTGCTGGCAAGTTGTAGCTTTTAATGGCTTTTTGGACCAAAGATCGATGACGACCGGTTACATAAACCAAGGTGACCGCATCGTTATGACAGAAGTCAAAAAAACGTTGGCGGGCAGTTGGAGCTTCAGGTTGGTGGCCATTCGGTATAACTGTCCTATCCATGTCAGTACAAAGCAGCAGCTTTTTTTTTGTCATGTCGACTCCTCATCCCCGGGCTCTTTGCAGCTGCCGAAAAAGTCGTAGTAATCTAATGCCTCCATAATGCCTTTGGCAAAAGAATGTTGAGTAAAATAAATACCCTCAACCACTTCAAGTTTAGCGAGATCTTCTTTGTGCCGATTTGTAATGGCTGAGGCTAGCGTATTACCTCTCATCATATCTTCATCTGCTGATGAGCCACCGGCAACAAAAATGTTATGTAATGGGATTTGCCAGCGCTCGGCAACATACCGCAGTGCTTGTCCTTTTGATGCTCTAACCGGCAAAATATCTAAGTATTGTCCAAATGACTGAGTGACATTGACTGACTGTTCTTTTTGATGCAATAAACTCTTTATCTGCTCCAGATCAATTTCTTCTGGATTGATGTAATAACTTAATTTAAATTGACTTTGTTCTGTTTTTGTCTGACGTTCAATGCCGGGTAGTGTTTCCAGTATGGGTCTGATTCTATGTGGTGTCCATTGAAAATCTATATGTTGTGACCAGGCAATATCTGTAGCTAATTTCGGTGCATAGTGGATTTCTGTACCACTGCTTGTGATCAATATATCAGGCTCTGGTATGCCAAGTTTTTTCAGTAACTTCAATGCGGAGTCAAAGCGTCGTCCGGTAGCAATAATAAACTTGGTACTTTTCCGGTGCTGTCTCAACAAGTCAATCAAGCGATGTAAAGCTTCATCATCACCGACTAAGTTTTGATCGAGATCAGAAACAATTGCGCGGTTGGCATAAAGGGTTTCTCGTCGAGCAAAAGGTTTCGGACTGATAGGATCCGATCCTTTAATAATTGGTTCTATCAATTGGATATACTGCTCAGCATGTGCTGGCCAGGCGTAGTGTTCTTTAACGCCTTTTAGCCCATTTTCAGCATATTGTTGCCAACGTTTGCGATCTGTTAACAACTGCAAAATAGCGGTAGCAATGGTGTCTGGCTCGAGTGGATCTATTAATAAACCATTATTGCAATTTGTTATGATATCGCGCGGCCCCCCGTCTTCAGTTGCAATAATGGGCAAACCGGAGGCTGCGGCCTCAATTAAAGTCAAGCCAAAAGGTTCTGTTAAAGCTGGGTTTACAAAAACACCTCTGGATGCGGCTGCGATGCGATAAATCTCAGGAACTTGAGAACGGTTATGATGTTTTGGCATGACCACTTTGCCGTAAAGGTCATAGTGATCAATAGCAATTAATAGCTCAATGAAAACCTCTCGTGCGCCGTCATTTAATTCATTAATATCATCACGGTTACCGGCAATAATGACGAGATTGGCAAGCGACTGCAATTCTGGGGATTGACCATAGGCTTCCAGCAAGCTGACAATGTTTTTACGTTTGTCGGGCCTTGATAACGCTAAGATAATAGGTTTTTCCGGCCGTTCTAAATGTTGCTTAATTTCAGAATAAAAATCAGAGTCTAATTCAGTTCCTCTGGGCGTGGTAAATTTCTTTAAATCAGTCCCCGGTGGGATGACTCGCATTCGACTTGGCTGGTAAAAATCATAGAGCTCATATTGTTCTTCAATTTCTTGATGGGTACTTGTGATGACACGTTTTGCAGTAGCCAAGACTTCTTCTTCGGCTTCAATACGCCGAGTCATGGCATACAGCTTTTCAATTTCATCAGCGGATAAGCCACTTGCAAGCAAGCGGTGGCGTTTTACACGACCCAACGAATGACCGGTATGGATTAGTGGTATACCCAGAGAGTGAGCCAGATGGGTACCAACATACCCGGCATCGGCATAGTGACTATGTAAAATATCGGGTAACTGTTTTTGCTGTTTGAAATAAACAGTTAAATTGTCAGTGAAATTATCGAGGTGGTCCCACAGTTGTTCTTTAGATGTGTACTTATCAAGGCCCATCTCAATTCTGACAATTTGTAACTTATCAGAGACAGCTTCTATAGGCTGTTGATAACTATCATCGAGTGCCGGATCAACCACTCTTTGCGTGATTAAATCCACACGACCTACACGAGGATGCTGAGCGAGGGCGTTGGCAAGCTCCAGAACATAAAGCGTTTGCCCGCCTGTATCAGCATCACGACCAAGTTCGAGGTTATTGCATCTTATCAATCCATGTATGCTGATAAGTGCGATGTATAACTTATCTAAATCATTATTCATAATCTTGATTCCGTGCGGCCCTCCAAGGGGATGAGCATGATAAAGTAACGCGTAAGCAATATTAACATAGATGCTGAAAATCACTCGATACCAAGCTCAGTCGTGAGATAACTTGATAGACTAAAGACTTATTTCGCTGATTTTAGCATCTAGTTTCCAATAAGACTTGTCCATCAGCAGTATAGATTTATCCATGGGTGAGACTAAGTAGTTTGGCCGAGCAGGAAAAAGACGTTTGGTTGGATTAGCTATAAAATACGCTATTCTTCAAGTGGGGAATAACCTAGATAGTATGTCGCTAAAGTGACTGTTAACCCTGTTTTTTTAACGATGTGATCCGGTTGAACTTGCAACGAGATCAAATAAGATAACCTGACTCGAACTCATCCATTAGCCTGGACTATTAGTTGTTTCCGTTAATAAAACAAAAAGTTAGTTAGCTATTACGAGAATAAGAGATGGCTTGTTCGTGTAAGAAAGTTTTGTAAGCAACTGTTATCAAACATATTAGGTTGACTTAATACCTTTAAAACCTGATACTGACTAAACGCTTTTCCGCCAAGTAAAACTTGGGCGTAATATGCAGATGATTTTATGGATGACGAATGCATGGCAAGGGTTTTGATAAGGCACTATTCATACTGTGAAAGACAGCTTCCATTCTTCTGCACAATACATATATGAATACTAATTTTTAAGAGATGTCAGTATGATGAAATTATGTCGTTTATCTTTGCCACTATTGGCTGCTCTATTTTTTACGGGGTGTAGTTCGATTCATAACACCATTGCACCGGATAAAAAACAATCAGAATTAAGAGCCGCGGTGGAAGAACCTGTTGAAGTGACGCTACTATCTCAGTTTTGTATGCAGCCTCTCCCAGAACCCATCACCCCAGCTGTAGCTCCTGCCCCATATAATGCTAAGTTATATTTCCTGTTGGATAAAACAGTCTTAACAGATGAGTCCCAGCGTCGTGCAGCTAAAATCTATCAAGAAGTGCTGAAGCGTGATTCGTCTGAGGTTACAGTGGTTGGACATACAGATACCTCAGCATCGAATAGCTATAATGATGCCTTGTCAAACCGACGAGCTGAAAAAGTTAAACAGGACCTGATTGAGGTGGGAGTGCCCGAAGAAGTTATTAGTATTTCATCTCATGGTGAATACATCTTGGAAGTAGATACGCCAGATGGCACTGTTGAAGTGAAAAATCGTCGTGTTGAAATTCACGCGCGTTGATATACGGAGTTAAGTGATGAAACAGAAAAGTAAACTGCTGGTTATGTCAGCGCCATTGCTCGGGGCTGGATTAATGCTGTCCCAGCATGCAAATGCGCAAAGTATTATTGAAGCAGTCGCTCAGACATTGGAAAGTAACCCAACGATTTTGGCAGAAACTAACCGCCGATTGAGTGTGGACCAAACGATTGATCAAGCTAAAGCCGGCTACCGTCCTACCATTGATCTTGGTGTTGGGACAGGCTGGGAAACCACAGATAACCCGAGCACACGTGCTGCAGGTAAGGGCCACCATGAAAGCATGCATCGCGATGAAGCTAATATCGCGATACGCCAAATGCTTTACGATGGCTTTGAAACAAAAAATGCTGTCGACCAAAGCCAGTCACTAGCTGAATCTGCAGGCTATTCTGTTACCGATACTGCTGAATCAACGAGTTTGCGTGCTATCCAAGTATATTTAGATGTATTGAGAAGGCAAGAATTGCTGGCGGCGACAGAGACGAATCTTGATAGCCATGACCAAATCTATACTGGTATTGGGCAACGTGCGGAGGGCGGTGTTGGAACGCAGGCTGATGTCGAACAGGCACAAGGCCGCTTAGCGTTATCTAAAGCTAATTTGCAAGCCAATAGAGGAAATTTAGAAGATGCCAACAGTAACTTCAAACGTGTAGTAGGCCATCAGCCAGAATCACTGATGGACCCAAGTGCGGAATGTTGTAATAACGTACCCGCCACGTTGGAAGAAGCCTTAAACCTTGCTCATCATCAGCATCCGGCATTACGCTCTGCGATTGCTAACCATGAAGCGACACTGGCACAAACAGAGGGAGCAAAAGCCCCATTCCACCCTCGAGTTGATTTAGAAATCGATGCGTCAGCCAATAATAATATTGATGGCAGCAAAGGTCATAACAATGACCTATTAGCAATGATACGCATGCGTTATAACCTGTTAAATGGTGGTGCAGATAAAGCACGCATTACTGAAACAGAATATTTAGGTGAGCAGGCAAAAGCACAAGCCGATAATGCCAAGCGTGAAATCGAACAAGACGTCCGTTTAGCATGGAACGCATTGGATTCTGCAACGAGTCGCTTGCAATATTTAGAACAGCACGTGAAAGCAGCTGAAGAAACACGTGATGCTTATCAACAACAGTTTAACGTTGGCTTGCGGACGTTACTGGACTTGCTTGATACTGAAAATGAGTTGCTGACAGCGAGAATTGATTATATCAATGCTTATTATGACCGCCTATATGCCTGTTATTGGTTATCAGAGGCAACAGGACAGTTGTTGAATGCGCTTGAGCTAGAGGCGCCCGCAGAAGCTATTACGGTAGCAAGCCCTTAATTGCATACTGCATTATGTTTTTATGGAAAAGGCTTGCCGACAGGCAAGCCTTTTTATTTAGGCCGTTATAATGTGTTTCGATTATTGTTTGGGTTTTTATATGGTACGGCGTAAATGACGAAGCTAACGCTTGTTGGCTGATGCGCTAAATAATAACTGTTGTTATTACATTGGTTTGTTCACGTTAATGTATTGCTATTGGTGGTGTGAGAGGTGTTTTAGTGACTGAGATGCAAGGCTCTTTGTCCAAGATGGCGGTTGAATTGCCGGCATCACAGACAATTGCAAATTATCAACTGGTATTAGGTGACCAACGGCTCGCTATAAATCCTTTGATTGGCCAGAACCTGACCTTGACGCACACAGGTGAAATACATTGTCAGGCTTGTAACCGCTTGACTAAAAAAAGTTTTAGTAATGGTTATTGTTTTCCTTGCTCGCAAAAGCTAGCGCGGTGTGATCTATGTGTGATGCGACCAGAAACATGCCATTATGCTGAAGGTACCTGCCGTGAACCTGAGTGGGGTGAAGCATTTTGCATGCAAGACCATATTGTCTATTTGGCCAATAGTTCTGGTGTTAAAGTTGGCATTACCCGAATTAATCAAATGCCAACACGTTGGATTGATCAAGGTGCCACACAAGCGTTGCCGATTTTTCGAGTGAAAACGCGCTATCAGTCAGGACTCGTTGAGGTGGTGTTTAAACAGCATATTTCTGATCGAACTGACTGGCGGAAAATGTTAAAAGGTCCTGCTGAACCCATTGATTTGTTAGCTATTCGTGATCAATTAATGGATGAATGTCAACAAGATATCGTCTCACTACAACAACAGTTTGGTGATGATGCCATTGTCGCATTAGCTGATGAGTCTGTGGTGAATATCGATTATCCAGTGGTGCATTATCCTGAAAAAGTGAAGTCGTTCAACTTTGATAAAACACCGCAGGTATCAGGTGTGTTACAGGGAATTAAAGGACAATATCTCATACTCGATACCGGCGTCATTAATATCCGAAAATTTACCGGCTATCAAGTGACTGTAGAGACAAGCTGATGTTTTATCGTTTACTACGAACGTTACTGTTCCAACTGGATGCAGAAAAATCACATCATATTGGCTTATCGGGAATAAAGCTTCTCTACAAAAGCGGTTTATCACCGTTGCTTTATCCTAAAGTAGTGGCAAAACCCGTAGAAGTGATGGGGCTGACCTTCCCCAATTGCGTTGGTCTGGCAGCGGGCTTAGATAAAAATGGTGATTATATTGATAGTTTAGCCAGCTTGGGTTTTGGGTTTGTTGAAATTGGTACTGTTACACCGAGATCGCAACCAGGAAATCCACTTCCCAGATTGTTCCGTATCCCTGAAGCTGGCGCTATTATCAACCGCATGGGGTTTAATAATAAAGGTGTGGATCATTTGTTGGCACAAGTTAAACAGTCAGCACGAACATCACTGATTGGCATCAATATCGGAAAAAATGTTGATACGCCGGTTGAAAATGCGATAGATGATTATTTGATTGGCCTTAATAAGGTCTATAGTGAAGCGGATTACGTGACTATAAATATTTCATCACCGAATACGCCAGGCTTGAGAACGTTGCAGTTTGGCGAATCGTTAAAGCAGCTACTTGGTCGATTGAAAGAAGAACAAAGCAAGCTAAAGCAACAATATAACCGTTATGTGCCCATGGCCGTTAAGGTTGCCCCCGATCTGACGGCAGAAGAAGTGACTGAGCTAGCAAACACGTTTGCTGAATTTGAAATTGATGCTGTTATTGTCAGTAATACCACGATGTCACGGGATAAAGTCACGGGGCTTCAACATGCTGATGAAGCGGGTGGCTTAAGTGGTCAGCCATTATTTGAGCAATCAACTGACATTGTTCGACAATTTCGGCAAGTATTACCTGAAAATATGCCAATTATTGCAGCAGGTGGGATTTTTTCCGGGCTTGATGCAGCAAAAAAGATTGCAGCCGGTGCTGATTTGGTACAAATATACACTGGCTTTATTTATCAAGGGCCAGCTTTAGTACGTGACATTTTAAAAACAATGAAATAAAGGAAATGATAATGGAAGTAGGTGATACAAGTATTGTAAGTCACTGGTTAGTAAATATTTTTCTGGCGATTGTTATTGTTGTCGTAGGGCGGTTGGCCGTTAAAGCTTTGGTGAAACTGACTGAAAAACTAATGCAACGTTCTGGGCTTGATATAATCTTAGTGAACTTCATCAGTTCGATACTCAATGCGGTTTTATTATTATTTGTTTTTATTGCTGCATTAGATCAACTCGGCGTTAATACGGCGTCATTGATTGCCTTATTAGCGGCGGCTGGTTTGGCTGTTGGTTTAGCATTGCAGGGATCGCTGCAAAATTTTGCAGCTGGCGTAATGATGATTACATTCCGGCCTTTTAAAATAGGTGACTTCATCTCCGCTGGTGGTGTAGACGGTGTAGTCGAACAAATAACTATTTTTAATACCGTTATGAGAACAGGAGATAACAGGGAAATCATCATTCCAAATGGTCAGATTTATTCGGGGGCTATTATTAATTTTTCAGCACGGGATACGCGTCGAATCGACCTCGTTTTTGGTATTAGTTATGATGACGATATGCTGGCGGCGAAGAAAATTATGGAAGATATCCTTGAACAGCATGAATTGGTATTAGCTGATCCAGCACCAGCCGTTGCCGTGGCAGAACTGGCTGATAGTAGTGTTAATTTTAATGTAAGACCTTGGGTTAACAGTAGTGATTACTGGCCTGTGCGTTCGCAGTTGATTGAAAAAATTAAGTTAGCATTTGACGCTAATGATATTTCGATTCCTTATCCACAAATGGATATTCATACTGATAATAAGTAGCGTAAGTTCATTAATTAATAATACCTTGATTAAAGAACAATGAAACGGACTCAGACTGGTGAAAGTGTTGAACAGTACTATTGATGGTTCGGCTAGTGATCTGTATTGCTGAACCATCAATGAACTGTTTGTTGTTTAAAACTGATCTTTCCATGCTCTCAGTGTGGTAAACACCGATAACGGTGAGCGCAGTTTTGTCTTGGAAAAGTATTCGGCTGATTGAATAACGTCTAATTGGTTGCAACGCATAAAAGGGTTAGTTTTGAGCTCCATCGCGATCGTTGATGGTAAGCTTGGTTTTTTTTGTTGGCGTAATAAGTCAGTCTCACGAATTCTTTGTTGAATCATCGAATTAGTAGGCTCTACTGTTGCTGCGAAACGAAGGTTGTTCAAGGTATATTCATGGGCACAATAAATATGCGTGGAGTCAGGCAAGGCAGAAAGGGCGACCAAAGAATCATATAACTGCCTGGCTGCAGAAGCTCTTAGCTCACCGGGTAATGGCTGGCCATTCTCATCGAGTAAGCGTCCGCAGCCTGCAGCAAACAGGGTATCACCACAGAATAAATTGTCTTCAATCAGGTAGCTAAGATGGGTTGCTGTATGGCCAGGTGTATTTAAAACAGTAATAGAAGGAAGATCAGCGTTGAGGACAAATTGTTTTTGGCCTGAAATATCGTCAGTGATGACATCGTTGTTACTAACTTTTTGGCCGAACACTGGCAGAGAATATTGCTTAACAAGCTCATTAACGCCATTGATATGATCATAGTGTTGGTGTGTGATTAGAATAGCGACAGGGTTTAATCCCTGTTTTTCTATCACGTCGCATACGGGGTATGCGTCACCCGGATCGACAATCAGTACATTGCGACTATTCTCGGCTTTAATCAGCCAAATATAATTGTCTCGAAATGCAGGAATGGCTTGGATTGTTATCATATTCATTTCATGTTCAGGATAATTAATTATATGCCTATGATAATGCTAGGTTAGAATAGGTCGATAATTTCAGACAGGTTTGTTGGCACAATTTGTAACATATTGCTTTTATGACAGACAATCAAACAAACACGACAACAGGGCCAGTAACGTGGTGGCAGCATTCACTAGGTCAGTGTGTGCTCCAGAAAGAAAAAACATTATTTCAGCTCATGCTACCTTACTTTCATGGTTATTGTCAGTTACAAATTGGCGTTGAGGAAAGGTTGCTACCCAAGTTTGCCAGCCCCAAAATGCAAGTGGTGATGTCAGAACATGCGGATGTGTCAGGCAGCAACCAAGCGCTACCCTTTAAATGTCATAGCATTGATACAGTCTTAATGATCCATACCTTAGAATATGCGGAGGATCCGCATCAAACACTTCGTGAGGCTGAGCGTATATTGGTCGGTGATGGCACCTTAATAATTGCGAGTTTTAATCCCTGGAGTGTCTGGGGGCTGAGACGTTTATTTTCACGGAAGAGACATCCTCCCTGGGCGGGCCATTTTTTCAGTCAAACTAGAATCACAGACTGGTTATCGTTATTGAACTTTGATGTTGTAGAAACGAAACATTTGGTTTTTCGGCCTCCCCTGAACAGTGAGAAATGGTTTCGTAGAACACAAAAACTTGAAACCCTGGGGCAACGCTTCTGGCCGTTTTTTTCTGGCGTTAATATTTTAGTGGCCACTAAAAGAACGATTCCACTGACCCCTGTTACACAACGATGGCAGACAAGACAGTTTTTCCCAACAGGACGTTTAGTCACCAAGCCAGTAGCGAGAGAGAAAATACATGATTGATGTAGAAATATTTACTGATGGTGCATGTAGTGGCAATCCAGGACCTGGGGGGTGGGGTGCTATTTTACGTGCCAAAGGGGTAGAAAAAGAGTTGTCCGGTGGTGAAAAAGAAACAACGAATAATCGTATGGAGATGATGGCGGTCATTGCTGCGCTTGAAGCCTTGCAACGTGGCTGTCATGTCAAAGTCACCACTGATTCACAGTATGTTATGAAAGGTATGCTTGAGTGGTTACCAGCTTGGAAGCAACGAAATTGGCGGACGGCTGCCAAAAAACCGGTCAAAAATGTCGACCTTTGGCAACGATTAGATAAAGTAGCAGGTAACCATAAGTTGGAATGGGAGTGGGTTCGAGGCCATCAGGGACATCCAGAAAATGAGCGTGCGGATCAATTAGCAGTAACAGCGCGCGATATAGCGGCAAAACATAAAGGTTAATATGGCAGAAGCGTTTACTAAACGGCAAGTGGTGTTGGATACCGAGACAACGGGGTTAAGTACAGCCGACGATCACCGCATTATTGAAATAGGCTGTGTTGAGTTAATGAATCGCCGTCTAACAGGCGAAACCTTTCATCAATATATTAACCCGGAACGTGAAATAGATGCCGGAGCGATGGAGGTTCATGGTATTACCAATGAATCGTTGCAGGATAAACCTAAATTTGCTGATATTGCCCGTGATTTTTTGCGTTTTATCTCGGGTGCAGAATTGATTATTCACAATGCGTCTTTTGATGTCGGTTTTCTCAATTATGAATTGGCAAAACTTGAGGACATGCAACGCATTGAAGCAGTGTGCGGTGTACTAGATACATTAAAACTGGCCCGTGACAAACATCCGGGACAAAAGAATAATCTCGACGCCCTATGTCGTCGCTATGGTGTGGATAATTCAAACCGTGAACTTCACGGCGCGTTATTAGATGCTGAGATTCTAGCTGATGTTTATCTTGCAATGACCGGTGGTCAGGTTAGTTTGACATTAACGGCGGATTATAAAAAACAGCAACAAGAAGGTGTTGAGCCACAGAGTATAAAAGCACGGAAAAATGGCGTGTTACGTGTCATCAAAGCGAATGATGATGAATTGCTTGCTCATCAGCAAAACCTTGAACATATTAATGATGTCAGTGGTGGCCAGTGTCAGTGGCTCACCACCGATAATAGTGATCATTAATAGAAAAATATGCCTTTATAACTTGAAATCACGTTTTTTGACCCCAAATAACTGGCTTGTCAGCAAGTAACTTGGAAAATTGCAATCATGAGTAACGAAGAAATCGAAAGCCAAGAGCAAGAAAATACACAAACCGAGCAAGAAATGAATCAGCAGCCAGAGCAAGAAACAACGGCAAATGAAGAAGGTGATACTGCTGCTCTGCTCGAAGATGCACGAAGCAAAGCGGATGAACATTGGAATGAATTATTACGTGCGCGTGCTGAGATAGAAAATATGCGCCGTCGTCATTCGCGAGATCTAGAGCACGCACACAAGTATGCACTTGAGAAATTTGTTACTGAACTGTTGCCTATTTACGACAGTATGGAACTGGGGTTGGAGGCAGCCAATGGCGAAAAAGCGTCACTGGAAGCTGTTCGTGAAGGCCTGGAAATGACAATGAAGATGTTTATTAATTCGATTGCTAAGTTCGGCCTTGAGCAAATTGATCCTAAAAATGAAACATTCAACCCTGAATTGCACCAAGCGATGGCAATGGAAGAAGTGGACGGGGTAGAAGCCAATCAGGTGATATCGGTTGCTCAAAAAGGCTACCAGTTTAATGGCCGGCTGTTACGCCCTGCCATGGTAGTGGTTTCGAAATAATAAAAACTATCGGGGCTTAGGGCTTGAAATTATTTTTTTGCCCCCCACATAACAGACATAGATTAGCTGAATGACAACAGCGATAAATTTAAGAATGATGGAGAAAAGTAATGGGTAAGATTATTGGTATTGATCTGGGAACGACGAATTCCTGTGTTGCTGTATTAGAAGATGGTAAAGCACGTGTAGTTGAGAACAGTGAAGGCGATCGTACAACGCCTTCGATTGTCGCTTATACAAAAGATGATGAAATATTAGTTGGTCAGTCAGCAAAACGCCAAGCGGTGACTAACCCAAACAATACTTTATACGGTATTAAACGTTTGATCGGCCGTAAATTTAAAGAAGATGTCGTTCAACGCGATATCGATATGGTGCCGTTTAAAATTGTGGAAGCAGACAATGGTGATGCTTGGGTATCTGTTAAAGATAAGAAAATGGCGCCACCTGAAATTTCTGCCCGTGTATTAATGAAAATGAAAAAAACGGCAGAAGAGTTCTTGGGCGAAGAAGTGACAGAAGCCGTGGTAACAGTTCCTGCCTACTTCAATGACTCACAGCGCCAAGCAACAAAAGATGCGGGTAAAATTGCTGGTCTTGATGTTAAGCGCATTATCAATGAGCCAACAGCGGCTGCGCTCGCCTACGGCATGGATAAAAAACGCGGCGATTCAACAGTCGTTGTTTATGACTTGGGTGGTGGTACCTTCGACGTCTCAGTGATTGAAATTGCTGATATTGAGGGTGAGCATCAGTTTGAAGTATTGGCCACTAATGGTGATACTTTCCTAGGAGGTGAAGACTTCGACCAACGTATCATTGATTACTTGGTTTCTGAGTTCAAAAAAGATCAGGGTGTTGATTTAGCCAATGATCCACTTGCATTGCAACGTCTGAAAGATGCAGCTGAAAAAGCGAAAATTGAATTGTCTTCAAGTCAGCAAACAGATATTAACTTACCTTACGTCACGGCAGATGCCAGTGGTCCTAAGCATATGGAAATCCGTTTGACTCGAGCCAAACTTGAATCATTAGTTGAAGAGTTGATTAAGCGTAGTATGGAACCATGTAAAATGGCGTTGAAGGATGCTGGTTTATCAACCTCTGAGATCAATGACGTTATTTTGGTTGGTGGTCAGACCCGTATGCCTAAAGTGCAAGAAGCGGTTAAAGAGCTGTTTGGCAAAGAACCACGTAAAGACGTTAACCCTGATGAAGCTGTGGCAATGGGTGCAGCAATTCAAGCAGCAGTATTGTCCGGTGATGTTAAAGATGTCTTATTACTTGACGTAACACCACTTAGCCTTGGTATCGAAACCATGGGTGGTGTCATGACTAAATTGGTTGAGAAAAATACGACGATTCCAACGAAGGCGAACCAAGTATTCTCAACAGCAGAAGATAATCAGCCTGCCGTGACAATTCATGTCTTACAGGGTGAGCGTGAAATTGCATCAGCGAATAAGTCGTTAGGTCGTTTTGATTTGGCGGATATTCCTCCTGCACCACGTGGTCAGCCACAAATTGATGTGACATTTGATATTGATGCCAATGGTATTTTGAATGTATCAGCAAAAGACAAAAACACTGGTAAAGAACAGTCGATAGTGATTAAAGCATCAAGTGGTTTATCGGATGAAGAAGTTGATCAAATGGTTCAAGATGCTGAAGCGCATGCTGAGGAAGATCGTAAATTCCAAGAACTTGTCACAGTGCGTAATCAAGCAGATGGTTTGATTCACTCAACTGAAAAATCGATTTCAGAACTTGGTGATAAACTCGATGCGGCTGAAAAAACTAAAATTGAAGATGCCATGAATGCGCTGACAGAAGCTGTCAAAGGTGAAGATAAAGATGATATTGAAGCCAAAACAACAGCCTTAGCAGAAGCCTCAGCAAAACTGGCAGAACAAGCTTATGCTGAGAATGCTGAAGCGGGCGAGTCTGCTGAAGGCGCATCATCTAAATCTGATGATGATGTGGTTGACGCTGAGTTTGAGGAAGTTGATGACGATAAAAATAAAAAATAATCTCTAACAAGATTATGTTCTGGAACAGGCGTAGGGATACCTACGCCTGTTTTGTTCTATTGAGGAAATGGGTAAAAACGATTAAATGGCCAAGCGAGATTTTTACGAAATACTAGGTATTTCACGTAATGCGACTGAGGCAGAAATTAAAAAAGCCTATCGCCGACTGGCGATGAAGTATCATCCGGATCGTAATTCCGGTGAGGCTGATTCCGAAGATAAATTCAAAGAAGCTAAAGAAGCCTACGAAATATTGTCAGATGCACGTAAGCGGGCTGCATATGATCAGTTTGGCCATGCTGGGGTCGATCAATCTGCTGGCGGTCATCAGGGAGCCGGTGGCTTCAGTGACATTTTTGGTGATGTGTTTAACGATATCTTTGGCGCTGCAGGTGGTGGTCGACAAAGTTTTCGCGGTGCGGATTTACGTTATCACCTAGAGTTATCATTAGAGGATGCTGTTGAGGGCACGACGGTACAAATCCGCATTCCTGTTAATGTCGAATGTCAAACCTGTGAGGGCTCCGGGGCTAAAAAAGGCACACAACCTATTACTTGTACAACCTGTGCAGGCCATGGTCAGGTACGTATACAACAAGGCTTTTTCTCGGTACAACAACCATGCCCGCATTGCCGTGGTACCGGTAAGATGATTGAATCACCATGTTTGGATTGCCATGGTGAAGGTGTCGTACAGGAACATAAAACCTTATCTGTTAAAGTTCCAGCTGGCGTTGATACAGGTGATCGCATTCGTTTATCTGGTGAAGGTGAACCTGGTCACGGTGGCGCAGGCCCCGGCGACCTTTATGTAGAAGTTCAGGTGCAAAAACACGATGTGTTCACCCGTGACGGTACAACGCTGTTCTGTGATGTACCTCTTGCGTTCACTACAGCGGCACTTGGTGGCGAAATAGAAGTACCTACTCTTGAAGGCAAGGCGACATTAAAAGTCCCTGAAGGCACACAAACGGGACAACAGTTCCGTCTGCGAAATAAAGGAATAAGATCGGTAAGAGGTGGCCCGGCAGGCGATTTATTATGCCGTGTTGTGGTTGAAACGCCGGTAAAATTATCAAAAAAACAAAAAGCATTATTAAGCGAGTTTGAAGACACGCTGGAAGGTAGCCACAGTCCAAGGCATAGTTCTTGGCTGGACGCTGTTAAGCACTTTTTTGATTAAGTATAAAAGTCGTTAGAATATAGGCAGACTAAAGGGTTCATCATGGCAGTACGCATTGCAATCAATGGAGCAGCGGGACGTATGGGACGGTGTCTTATACAAGCTGTGGAACAAACAGAAGGTTTGGTGCTCAGCGCTGCTATCGACCGGGCTGAATCCAGCTTGATCGGTGCTGATGCAGGTGAATTAGCTGGTGTAGGTCAATTGAATGTAGCTATCAGTAGTGACGTGGCTGCGGCCACAATGGTGTCTGATGTTCTGATCGACTTTACCTTGCCAGAAGTTACCATGGGGTTATTACCCCAGTGTGTTAGTAACCAATGTCGTTTGGTGATTGGCACCACAGGCTTTAGTCCTGAACAAAAAACCGAACTTGAGCAGTATGCCCAACAACTGGCTATTGTGTTAGCACCCAATATGAGCGTCGGAGTTAATTTATCACTGAAATTGTTAGATATGGCTGCACGTGTACTGGGTAATGATGTTGATGTTGAAATTGTCGAAGCACATCATCGCCATAAAGTAGATGCGCCGTCGGGAACAGCTTTACGTATGGGTGAAGTCGTGGCCGATGCGCTGGGACGTGATCTAAACAACTGTGCCGTCTATGGCCGTGAGGGTCGTACTGGTGAGCGTGATCGCGAGACTATTGGGTTTGCGACTGTTCGTGCAGGCGATATTGTTGGTGATCACACCGTGATGTTTGCCGGTGAAGGTGAGCGTATCGAGATTACCCATAAAGCCTCAAGCCGTATGACCTTTGCTTTTGGTGCAATGCGTGCTTCAACTTGGCTAATGGATCAGCAGTCAGGCATGTTTGATATGCAGGACGTGCTGGGGCTTTAAGCTTTAGATTTAAATTTATTTCGCCTTAAAGGCGTGTTAGGGAAATATTTGGCCATTTCCCTAACAACCCTAGGCCACCCCTTATACTGGCCTTCGGCTTCACTCGCCATAAAGTGAATTCAGGCGGCGGCCAAAACTCCCTTCGGTCAGACACTGCCCGCCTTGAATCCCGAATTAACTTTATTCCTCGTCAGCACAAAATGGGGGAATAGAGTTCTTCGCATAAGTTTGTAATGTGGCTCTTAATGCCCTTGATGCAAGCCGAGTGCAGAAAATTTATTTGGAATATGTGTGATAGCTGTTTGAGTGTAGCGAGTTTCTATCACACCCAAATAACTTTTCGAAACGAGGGAACCCGAAGGGCAAGCATGGGCTATCTTTTCTTTTGGTTCGTTTTCTTTGGATACACAAAGAAAATGAACGCCCCCACGGCGGTGGTATTCAATCAACGAATTAGACACCCTAGATAAATAGCCGATATACTCATACTTCTATCTAAAGTATTGATACAAGGACGTTTTCAACGATGTTATCTTTCAGAACTATAAACTATTAGTGGACAAACTGTCCTTTGAAATCTAGTTATGCATATGAGAATCAGCGGATAGATGGATCACACTAAGAATGATTTGGCTCGCATACAGCTAGAAGAAGCGATAAGGCATTATTTTAAAGGTAGCTATGTGTGTTCGGTGACTTTGGCTGGTGCATCGGAAGAAATTACTAGGCATATATTGGAAAGAGCTGGGAAAGAGCCCTCTATAGATAGTCTTAAACAATGGCTCCATGAAAATAAGCCTGAGTCAGAATCTTTGAATGATTTCTATAAGAATGCTAATGCGACTAGAAATGGGCTGAAGCATTTTACTGATCCAGCAGAAACAAATGTTTACGTGGGAGAGGAAGAGGCCCACTTTTGGATAATGCGTGGATTAATGAATTATAGCCGTGCGAATGCTCATCTTACTGCGGTCATGCAGCAATATGTGCAAAACTGGGTTGGAAATGCATAACAAGGACATTAAGTCGTTAATACTTAGCCGCTTGCGCTTTTGCCTTATTAGCCCCGGCACTATCACCGGACTGCATACGAATATCGGCAATCAGTTGCCAGAGTTTTTTAAGTATGGTTGTTTGTCCCGCTGCCACTGAAACACCTTTTAACGCCACTTGTTCCGCCAACGTATAGGTTTCAAGGGCGCGATGCGTTTGTGCTAGCTGGTAATAGACAGTGGGATCTTGCGGTGCGATGCGTTGGGCACGTTGCAACGTGTTGATCGCAGAAGGATAGTCGCCAATTTGTTGTTGTTGCTCTGCATTACCCAGTAAAGCGATAACTGCCGGGGATGACGTCACAGTCGATGAAGGTGGTGGCGTCGTTGTTTTGTTATCTACAATGGACGTGCTGTTGTCTGTAGTCGTTCGCGGCGTGGAGATAACGCTACGCTCTTCAACCTGAGGTGGGGTCGACGTTGTGGGTGCACGGTAGGAAATGGTCGAACAGCCAACCAACAGACTCACAAATAATGATAAAACAAGCGTTTTAGAAATGAACTGCACAGTTTGTTACCTCAATGAAACCAATCTTTGATCCAGTTAAGTGAGCGTGATACCGGGTTCTTGTCATTATTATCCACATAAATACAGTCTACGGTTTCAGTAGGTTGCGTGCCAATAATATAAGGGAGTTGGCGTGCACCGGCACATTGTTCCGCAGACCGTTTACCGCTATCTGCATCTACCCATATAAAGTCGACATCTGCTGGCGGGATTAAGTCATACGATAAAAGCGGTTGAGATTGCATAAAGCGTGTCCACACTTGCAAGGCCCCTCCGGACCCTGTGAAGGGTAAAGGTTTGTTATTGTCATCACCCAGCCAGACAACCGCCAGGCGGTTACCGGTAAACCCAGCAAACCAGCTATCGCGTTGTTGATCTGAGGTACCGGTTTTACCGAGTGTGTTGATAGTTTGCGGTAGGGACTGATAGATCCTTCTCGCTGTACCATTATGCGTGACTTCAGTCAGTGCGTGATGTAATAGATACATCTCTTTGGCGGAGACTGTTTGCGATAGTTGAAATGGATAACTATTTAAGGTTTGACCTGTGTTATCTGTAACATGACGGATGGCATTGAGCTTCATATTAAAGCCATTGGCAGCAATCGTTTGGTATAACGTAGCAACTTCGACCGGACTGAGTGCCTGTGCGCCAAGCAGCAGTGAAGGATAAGGTTTTAGTTCACTGTATAGCCCTAATTGTTGAAGGGTACTGATGACATTGTCTAAACCAACCTGCATGCCCAGTCTGACAGTCGCCTGATTATAAGAATGAGCTAAAGCATCAATCAGGCTGACTTGTCCGTGAGATTGGTGATCAAAGTTTTCAGGTTGCCAAATATCACCATTGGGTTGTGTGAGCTTGATGGCTGAATCATCAAGTTGGCTGCCCAAGGTATAACCCTGCTGCAGTGCTGATAAATAGACAGCAGGTTTGATCAGTGAACCAATGGGCCTACGAATATCAAGTGCGCGATTGAACCCCTGATATCGTGTGTGTTTATCGCCAACGATAGCAAGAATTTCCCCTGTTTGTGGTTGCGTTACAATCATACTACCTTGCAACTCGTCTATGCGGCTTGAGTAATGTTGCTCAAGTTGCGCTATTGATTGTACTAATGCCGTTTCGGCTTTGGCTTGAGTGATGGGATCAAGACTGGTAAAGATATGTAATCCTTCAGAGTTAAGATCTTCGTCTCGATAATCCAGACGTAATTGCCTTTTGACGTAGTCCAAATAAGCTGGGTAAGCCTCTTTCAGGAGGATGCCTTTTTCGACAACGGCTAGCGGGGAAGCTGTACTTTTTTCATACTGTTGTTGGCTAATATAGTTCTGCTCATGAAGGACTTTCAATACGAGGTTGCGTCGTTGTTTTGCCCTTGCCGGATGCTTTCTTGGGTCGTAATACGACGGACCTTTTACCAGCCCTGCTAACAATGCTAGTTGTGATAGGTCCAATTCCTGGAGTGGCTTTGCAAAAAAGTGGTTGGCGCCCAATGAAAAGCCGTGAATAGCACGTTGACCATCCTGACCTAGATATACTTCATTGAGGTATGTTTCCAGAATCTCATCTTTACTGTAATGAAGCTCTAACAATAACGCCATGGGAATTTCCAGCAGCTTTCGCGCTAGGCTACGATCCGATGTCAGGTAAAAGTTTTTGACGAGTTGTTGAGTTAAGGTGCTGCCACCTTGAATAAACTTGCCAGCCCGAATATTAGCCAACATTGCTCGGCTGATACCGCGAAATGAAATGCCATGATGTTGGTAATAACGTCGGTCTTCAACAGCGATTAGGGCATCAAGTAGTTGCTGTGGGGCATTAGCAAGTTGAATTAAGTCGCGATCTTCATTATTGAGGGGGTAAATGCCGCCAATGAGTATTGGTTCGAGCCGTTTAATGGCCAGTGGTTTGCCATTAAAATTGCTGAGTGAACTAACTGTATTGCCGGTAAACTCTAAAACTAACTTTTGAGCTTCTTCATTGCCATCAGTAAATTGAAAACTACGGGTATAGACAATAGCGCGGTGTTGAGAAAATTCAGCCTGTCCTGGCTGTTTAACTTGTGGAACAAATTGATAACCGAGACCTTGCAGTTCAATTTTTAAATCATTTTTCGATAACGACAAACCCGCATAAAGCTCTAATGGTCGAGCATACACTTTTGCAGGTATGGCCCAGCGTTTACCTTCAAACTGAGCGCGAATATGCACATCCATGAAAATCAGTCCGACTACAGCCAGAAAGACAGCACCGAGGAAAAGTCGTTTTTTTATTCCCCAGGCATTTCGCTTTGGATGCTGTTTGCCCGCTGTCTTTCTTGATTTTTTCCGCGTTTTTTTTGCCATGAATGAGTTGATCCAACAATTGAAATGGCCTATCAATCTTCTGGTGGGCCGCTATAGAAATTTGTTTTTAGTTCGCTTTATGGGAACCTAATTATAGGACGATGTTGTTGTACTATAACGCAAATAAAAGGGGTAGCGGAAAAGGACAAAAATAACTGGCTACCGTTGCTGAGCTTCTTTGGTGCATATCTCGCTTTATTCGTGTTTGTCTGTTAGAATTTACGATTTTCAATAGTGCATTAGACTACCTCATTCCCCACAAAACTAAATGGCAATGAGGCTGAACAAGCGCGGGAGCCTATGGTTAGTTTAGAAACACCAGTATGTGACTTTGATTTACCTGCCATTGATTTTTCATTGCCCGACACTGACGGAAAAATATGGACGTTAGAGTCATGCCGTGGTGAGAACGGTTTATTGGTCATGTTTATCTGTAACCATTGCCCTTATGTACAAGCGATCCTTGATAGATTAGTGCGGGACACCAATGAACTTAAGGCGCTTGGTGTTAATACCGTTGCCATTATGGCTAATGATGTAAATGATTATCCGGAAGATAGCCCGGATAATATGAAAGCTGTTGCACAACAAAACGGGTTTTCTTTCCCTTATTTATATGATGAAACACAACAAACAGCCCAAGCCTATGGCGCAGTTTGTACCCCTGATTTTTTTGGATATAACAAAGATCTTAAATTGCAGTATCGTGGCCGCTTTGACGCAAGCAAAAAACTGGCTGCTGCGACGGATGCACGACGAGATTTATTTGAAGCAATGAAGCAAGTTGCTGAAACAGGTCGTGGTCCAGAACAACAAATCCCAAGTATGGGCTGCTCGATAAAATGGCGAGCAGCTTAATTTTATTTAACAGGAGAATGTAGATGGCTACACGTAGACATTTAGCAAATGCAATCCGTGCTCTTAGTATGGATGCAGTGCAGAAGGCTAACTCAGGTCACCCAGGTGCACCTATGGGGATGGCTGACATTGCCGAAGTGTTGTGGAATGACCACATGAAACACAACCCAACCAATCCACAATGGGCAGATAGAGATCGTTTTGTATTGTCTAACGGTCACGGTTCAATGTTAATTTATTCATTGTTGCATTTGAGCGGCTATGACTTGCCGATGGACTCACTCAAAACATTCCGCCAGTTACATTCTCAGTGTGCAGGCCACCCTGAATATGGATATGCACCAGGCATTGAAACTACAACAGGTCCTTTAGGTCAAGGCATTACTAACGGCGTTGGTTTTGCGATGGCTGAAAAATTGATGGCAGATCAATTTAACCGTCCAGGTCATGATATCGTTGATCACAACACCTATGTGTTTATGGGCGATGGCTGCTTGATGGAAGGTGTTTCACATGAATCATGCGCATTAGCTGGTACATGGGGTCTAGGTAATTTGATCGCATTCTGGGATGACAACAATATCTCAATCGATGGTCATATTGACGGCTGGTACACGGATGACACAGTTAAACGTTTCGAAGCGTATGGCTGGCATGTTCAATCAGTTGATGGTCATGATGCTGATGCAATAAACGCAGCAATCACAGCGGCTAAAGCAGTTAAAGATAAGCCCTCACTAATTTGCTGTAAAACAATTATCGGTTTTGGTTCACCAAATAAATCAGCAAGCCATGACTGCCATGGTGCAGCATTAGGTGAAGAAGAAGTAGCATTAACACGTAAGGAACTAGGATGGGATTCAGAGCCATTCGTCATTCCTGATGATGTTTACCAAGGCTGGGATGCTAAAGCAAAAGGTAAAGATGCTGAAGCAGCGTGGAATGCGAAATTTGATGCTTATGCAGCTGAATACCCGGAATTGGCCGCTGAATTCAAACGTCGTATGGCTGGCGAATTGCCAGAGAACTGGTCATCAGCAACGAATGCAATGATCGCTGAAATCAATGATAAAGCAGAAAGCGTTGCATCACGTAAGGCATCACAAAATGTGATTGCTGCTTTAGCGCCTACACTACCCGAGTTTTTGGGTGGTAGTGCTGACTTGACAGGTTCTAATCTGACAAGCTGCTCAAGCTTCAAACATGTATCAGGTAAAGAGCCTGGTAACTATATCTCATATGGTGTTCGTGAGTTTGGTATGTTTGCGATTATGAATGGTATGGCACTACATGGTGGTTTATTACCATTTGGTGGTACTTTCCATATGTTCTCAGACTATGCTAAATCGGCATTACGTATGGCTGCATTGATGAAGATCCGTACCATTGCTGTTCTGACCCATGACTCTATCGGTCAGGGTGAAGATGGTCCGACTCACCAACCAATCGAAAACACAGCGGGTCTGCGTTATATCCCAAATATGGATGTATGGCGTCCGTCTGATGCAACAGAAGTTGCTGTAGCTTGGGTCGCTGCTGTTGAACGTATGGATGGTCCATCAAGCCTGGTATTCAGCCGTCAAGGTATCCCTGGTCGTAAACATGATGTTGCTGATTTTGAATTAATTCGGAAAGGTGGTTACATTCTGTCTGATGCCGATGGTGATGCTGATGTGATTCTGATTGCGACTGGTTCTGAAGTAGACTTAGCTGTACAAGCTCAAGAAGCATTGAAAGCTGACGGTGTGAAAGCACGCGTAGTATCAATGCCATCTACTAACGTCTTTGATCGTCAAGATCAAGCGTATAAGGATGCTGTTTTAACACCTGGTGTTAAACGTGTCTCAGTTGAAGCTGGTGTTACAGACTTTTGGGCTAAATATGTTGGTCTGGAAGGTGGAAGTGTTGGTATCAACACCTTCGGTGAATCTGCCAAAGGTCCGGATTTGTTCAAACACTTCGGTTTCACTGTTGAAAACGTAGTCAAAACAGTTAAAGACGTTTTGTAAAAAAACAAAACTGTTTAACATGAAGTAAAGAAGGATAACCAGTGAGTGGAAACTCACTGGTTTTTCTCCATCTAAAAGTAACATTTTAATAAGTGCAGTCTTTTTACAGATTTCAGTTATTAGAACGTTAAATATCACAGGGGATACAGAATGACAATTAAGGTGGGAATTAACGGTTTTGGCCGTATTGGACGTATGGCTTTTCGTGCCGCGATAAAAGACTTTACAGATATTGAGGTCGTCGCTATTAATGATCTCCTGGATCCGGAATACCTTGCTTATATGCTTAAATTCGATTCTGTACACGGTCGCTTCCATGGTGAAGTTGAGGTACATGACGGTAATTTAGTAGTTAACGGCAAAACCATTCGAATTACAGCGGAACGAAACCCTTCTGATTTGAAGTGGGACGAGGTCGGGGCCGATCTTATTATTGAATGTACGGGTTTCTTCCTGACAGAAGAAAGTTGCCAAGCTCATATTGATGCCGGTGCTAAGAAGGTTGTGCAGTCAGCACCTTCTAAAGATCATACGCCAATGTTTGTTTATGGTGTGAATCATACTGATTATGAGGATCAAGCCATTGTTTCGGCGGCATCTTGTACTACGAATGGTTTAGCGCCAGTTGCAAAAGTGTTACATGATAGCTTTGGTATTAAACGCGGCTTGATGACGACAGTGCATGCTGCAACGGCAACCCAAAAAACGGTAGATGGTCCGTCAATGAAAGACTGGCGTGGTGGCCGCGGTATTCTTGAAAATATTATTCCTTCTTCGACTGGAGCAGCAAAAGCTGTTGGTAAAGTGATGCCAGAGCTAGATGGCAAATTGACCGGCATGGCTTTCCGTGTACCTACCTCTGATGTTTCGGTTGTCGATTTGACAGTTGAGTTAGAGAAAGAGACAACGTATCAAGACATTTGTGAAGCAATGAAAGCGGCTTCAGAGGGTGACATGAAAGATGTGCTCGGTTACACAGACGAAAGTGTTGTTTCGACTGATTTTAGAGGTCATACAGCGCCTTCAAACTTTGATGCGGGTGCGGGGATAGCCCTTGACAGTACTTTTGTGAAAGTTGTTGCATGGTATGACAATGAATATGGTTATACGTGCAATATGATGCGTCTGGTTCGATATGTCGGTAGATAATAACTTCCTAACACGTTATTAAGAACAAGGCTTCCTGTTGTCAGCAGGAAGCCTTTTTTATTGTTTATCCATTAGCTGGCGTATACTTATACTTTCTGAGTAGCATGACAAAACGCGCCTTTAGTATTGGGTAACAATTTCCGAATAATTGAACTCGTCGGAAATGTTGAAAAGTAATATATCGAGTAGAAAACGACGCGAGAAAGGAAAAGAATATGACAGTGAAAAAGATGGCTGACCTTGATTTAGCTGGTAAACGAGTACTTATTCGTCAAGACCTGAATGTGCCATTAAAGGCGGGAGTTGTGGCCGATGGGACACGTGTTCATGCCTCATTACCGACGATTAAAATGGCAATTAAAGCCGGTGCCAAAGTGATGATCATGTCACACTTGGGTCGCCCTGTAGAAGGGGAGTATGACCATCGTTATTCTATGGCCCCAGTAGCGAATTACTTATCGGCACTATTGGGACAACCTGTCCGTTTAGAGCAAAACTGGTTAGAACCTGACTTTATTCCAGTCGAAGCCGGTGAAGTTGTTATATGTGAAAACGTACGTTTCAACATTGGTGAGGCTGCTGATGATGATGCACTGTCGCAACGGATGGCGCAAATGTGTGATGTGTTTGTAATGGACGCTTTTGGTACTGCTCATCGCGCGCAAGCATCCACCCACGGTGTTGCTAAATATGCACCTATTGCCTGCGCAGGACCTTTGTTAGTCAATGAATTAGAAGCATTAGGCAAAGCGCTTGATAATCCTGCTCGTCCAATGGTAGCGATTGTCGGTGGTTCGAAGGTTTCTACTAAACTGACTGTATTGGAATCATTATCAAAAATAGTGGATCAACTTATTGTCGGTGGTGGTATCGCGAATACGTTTATTGCCGCAGAAGGACACAATGTGGGCAATTCTCTCTATGAAAAAGATTTGATTGATACCTGTAAAAAATTAACTGCGGATGCCCTGTCACGTGGCAGTACTATACCTGTACCAGTTGATGTGGTATGTGGCAAAGCATTTTCAGAAAGCGCTGTAGCGACAACTAAAAAAACCAGTGATGTTGAAGATGATGACATGATTTTTGATATTGGTCCTAACTCAGCTGCTGAGTTAGTTGAGATCATTAAAAATGCCGGCACTATTGTATGGAATGGTCCGGTCGGTGTATTTGAATTTAATCAGTTTGGTGAAGGGACAAAAGAAATCGCAATGGCCATTGCTGAATCATCAGCATTTTCCATCGCTGGTGGCGGTGATACTTTATCGGCGGTCGCTAAATATAATATCGCAGAGGATGTTTCTTATATATCAACGGGCGGTGGTGCCTTTTTGGAATTCCTGGAAGGGAAAGAGCTACCTGCTGTTGCTATACTTGAGTTACGAGCTAATCAATAGTGTGGAGAACCACTTGACGGTAAGAAGACGAACAAAAATTGTTGCAACACTAGGTCCCGCAACAAACTCGCCAGACGTTCTGGATGCAATGATTGTGGCGGGCCTTGATGTTGTCCGGATCAACTTCTCACACGGTGATGCTGATACCTATCTTGAGCTCACCGACCTTGTGAGAAACCGTGCACGTGCTCATGGCCGACAAGTGGGACTTTTAGCTGATTTACAAGGTCCGAAAATTCGCATTACGCGATTTAAAAATGGCCCGATAATATTAAAAGAAAACGACCAGTTTGTACTTGATGCAGAATTAGCTGCAGATGCAGGTGATGCACATAATGTGGGTGTCGACTATAAATCATTACCAGCGGACGTAAGTAGCGGTGACACATTGTTATTAGATGATGGCCGTATCGTGCTTCAGGTTGATAATGTCATTGAACAACGGGTAGTTTGCCGGGTTATTGTTGGCGGTGAGCTGTCTGACCATAAAGGTATCAATCGTCAGGGCGGTGGTTTGTCTGCGCCAGCATTAACGGATAAAGATAAAGCCGATATCATTACTGCAGCTAAGATGCAGGCAGATTATGTGGCGGTATCATTTCCACGGTCAGCTGATGATGTTTTGGAGGCAAAACAATTATTGCGCGAAGCTGGTGGCCAGGGCGGAATCGTGGCTAAAATAGAACGTGCAGAAGCATTGGATGTTATTGATGAGATCATACTTGCGTCAGACGCAGTTATGGTGGCGCGGGGTGATTTGGGTGTTGAGGTGGGAGATGCAGCTTTACCGCCAATACAAAAGCACATCATCCTACGTGCACGACGCTTGAATCGAGTTGCAATTACGGCAACTCAAATGATGGAGTCAATGATTGAAAATGCCATTCCAACTCGAGCCGAAGTGTTTGATGTGGCCAATGCCGTGCTTGATGGCACCGATGCGGTCATGCTCTCGGCAGAAACTGCCGTGGGTAACAATCCAGTAAAAGTGATTCAGGCTATGCATCGCATTTGTTTGCAGGCCGAACAACAGCGTGAAATCAGGGTCTCTAAACATCGAATTGATTCTAAATTTGAACGTATGGATGAAGCGATTGCCATGGCGGCAATGTATATGGCTAATCATCTTGAGGTGAAAGTAATTGCCGCTTTAACAGAGTCAGGAGCAACGCCTTTATGGATGTCTCGGATTAGTTCTGGTATTCCTATTTATGCTTTAACACGCCACGTTGAAACAGAACGTAAAGTGACGTTGTACCGTGGGGTATACCCTGTGAGTTTTACCGAGGATCATTATGATCATGCGTTGTTGAATAAAGAAGTGATTGAGGAGTTACAGCGCTTGGGCGTGGTCTGTGACGGTGATATTGTGATTATTACTAAAGGTGATTTGGAAGTAAAGGGCAGCACCAACGCTCTTAAGTTGATCCGGGTCGGTGATATGGTTGAACCTACGGTTCGATAAAATTTTGGTTAATGATAAATTAAGGTAAAGGAAAGCATTATGGCACTCGTATCATTGCGGCAATTGTTAGATCATGCTGCTGAAAATAATTATGCAATACCGGCATTTAATGTTAACAATATGGAACTTGTTCATGCCATCATGCAAGCTGCTGATGCGGTTGATAGTCCTGTTATTATGCAGGCTTCAGCGGGGGCAAGAAGCTATGCTGGTGAGCCTTTTTTACGCCATTTAATTTTAGCGGCAATAGAAAGTTATCCCCACATTCCTGTTGTTATGCATCAGGATCATGGTGCGACTCCTGCTATTTGCGCACGTTCTATCCAATCTGGATTCAGCTCAGTAATGATGGATGGTTCCTTATTGTCCGATATGAAAACACCATCGAGTTTTGACTACAATGTCGACGTTACATCTAAAGTCTCTGAAATGGCTCATGCCTGTGGAGTCTCAGTAGAAGGTGAGATCGGCTGTTTAGGATCGTTGGAAACTGGAATGATGGGTGAGGAAGATGGTCATGGCTCAGATGAGAAACTAGAGCATGAACAATTATTAACGGATCCTGATGAAGCGGAAGCTTTTGTTAAAAAAACGCAGGTTGATGCTTTAGCCGTTGCGATCGGTACCAGCCACGGTGCTTATAAGTTCACCAAACCACCTACAGGTGATGTATTAGCGATCAGCCATTTGAAAACATTGCAACAACGTATGCCTAATATGCATTTTGTCATGCATGGGTCAAGTTCGGTGCCACAAGACTGGTTAAAGGTGATAAATAATTATGGCGGCGATATAGCCCAGACTTACGGTGTACCGGTCGATGAAATTGTAGAAGGTATTCAATATGGCGTCCGCAAAGTGAATATTGATACTGATCTCAGAATGGCATCGACTGGCTCTATTCGCCAATTTTTAGGTCAGACTGAGAATGCAACAGAATTTGATCCAAGAAAATTTTTAAAGGTAGCTACTCACGCAATGCAAGGTATTTGTCAGGCCCGTTACGAGGCCTTTGGTAGCGCTGGCCAAGCCAGTAAGATCAAAGCCATACCTCTGAGTGATATGGTTGAACGTTATCTAACTGGTGAACTGGCTGTTTAAGATAAGCTATTATTTAATCCGCAACTATTTGTAGCATATAGCATATTTCACTGGATATCAGTGAAACGCGTAATAAGGTAAACTAACGATTTTAACGTGACTGGAAACTGACGGTGCAGCAATTACTCGCTATCGCAGGTGGTGGTGCTCTAGGCGCGCTATTACGTTTTGGCGTCTCTAACGGTATTTACCGATTATTCGGAAGAGATTTTCCCTATGGCACTTTGGTCGTCAATGTGCTTGGCTCATTATTGATGGGATTGTTTTTTGTGCTCTTGGTAGAGCGGATGGCTACATCCTCAGAATTGCGATCCGCAATACTTATCGGCTTACTAGGTGCGTTTACCACGTTTTCTGCATTTTCTTTCGAGACACTCGCTTTATTTAATGATGGAGATGGAATAAAAGCAATGGTAAATATATTAGCCAGTATCATCTTTTGTATAGCAGCTACCTGGCTTGGCATGGCGATAGGGAGACAGTTGTGAATATAGTTGATGTCACGATGGTACGTGTGTATCTGGCCGAAGGCCGTAAAGATCTGATGACCGTTGAAAAATGGTTACAGGAAAAATCTAATATTCATGGCTATACCGTATTTAGAGGTATTGAAGGTGTAGGACGTGATGGTCATCGCCATACAGCATCATTCATTGACTTATCGTCAGAGTTGCCCATTGTTATCGAGTTTTTTGGTTTACCGGAACAAGTTGATGTGGTGTTAGAACATTTACAAAAACTGGTCCGAGCTGATCGCATAGTCAGCTGGCCAGCAAAATCAGGAATATAAGATGTTAGACCCAAAGTTATTACGTAATGAGCCAGAAGCATTAGCTGCACTACTCGCAAAGCGAGGCTTTGAGCTAGATGTGACAGCACTGACAGCGCTTGAGCAAGAAAGAAAGCAGGCTCAAAAAGAAGCGCAAGAATTACAAACAGAACGTAATAGTCGCTCAAAAAAAATTGGTCAAGCCAAAGCAGCAGGTGAAGATATTGCTCCGCTACTGACTGAAGTCGAAAACTTAGGTGAAAAGCATAAACAGGCTGAAAACCGACTGGCTGAGGTATTAGCTGAGATCACAAATTATGCCTTAGGTGTGCCTAATATCATGCAAGATGACGTGCCTCAAGGTGAAAGTGAGGAGGATAATGTAGAAGTCACACATTGGGGAAAGCCGCGTGACTTTGATTTTACAGCTAAAGACCACGTCGATTTAGGCGAAGGGTTTGCTGGAATGGATTTTGAAGCTGCAGCTAAAATCAGTGGTGCCCGGTTTGTAACTTTGCAAGGTGAATTAGCCAAACTACAGCGGGCATTAACGCAGTTTATGCTAGATATGCATACCGAGCAGCACGGTTATACTGAAACGTATGTGCCTTATCTGGTGAATGCTGATTCGCTGCAAGGGACTGGTCAGTTACCCAAATTTGCTGAAGATTTATTTGCTGTTGATGATGCCAGCCTTTATTTGATACCGACAGCAGAAGTGCCGGTTACCAATCTTGTTCGTGACACCATTATTAAAGATGAACAGTTACCGTTAAAATTTGTGGCGCATACACCTTGTTTTCGTAGTGAAGCAGGATCGCACGGCCGTGATGTGCGCGGCTTAATTCGTCAACATCAGTTTGAGAAAGTTGAGTTGGTTCAAATTGTTCGTCCACAGGATTCGGCTGTAGCGCATGAAGAATTGACACAACATGCTGAAACAGTGCTACAGGCGCTAGAATTACCTTACCGTAAAGTCGTTTTATGTGCTGGTGATTTGGGGTTTTCTGCAAGTAAAACCTATGATTTGGAAGTGTGGTTACCCAGTCAGGATACGTATCGGGAAATTTCATCATGCAGCAATTTCCATGATTTTCAGGCTAGACGAATGCAAGCACGTTGGCGTAACCCTGCGACAGGAAAACCGGAATTGGTCCACACATTAAATGGTTCAGGCTTGGCAGTAGGTCGTACATTATTAGCAGTGATGGAAAACTATCAGCAACAAGATGGTCGAATTTCAATACCAACGGTATTACAGCCGTATATGGCGAATAAGGAATTCATCGGTGGATGAATTTTCACTAGTTCAGAAAGTTATTATCTGGGCGATACCGGTCTTATTTGCGGTTACTATCCATGAAACTGCGCATGGTTGGGTGGCACTGCGGTTTGGTGATAGAACGGCACAGATGCTTGGTAGGTTGACCCTGAACCCGATTAAACACATCGATCCTATCGGTACCATCGTGGTGCCAGCCTTATTAGCAATGACCACAGGTTTGATTTTTGGGTGGGCAAAGCCCGTACCTATCAATGCCCGTAACTTACGCAGGCCGCAAAAAGATATGGCGTGGGTCGCACTAGCGGGACCTGCTGCTAATTTTGTAATGGCTTTTTTTTGGTCGCTGGTTATTCTTGTTGGTGGTAGTTGGAATGCGGCATTATTATATATGGGTCTGGTGGGTGTGTTTATCAATACTGTATTGATGTTACTCAATCTACTGCCTCTTCCTCCTCTGGATGGTGGTCGCATCGTTGCCAGTATACTGCCTGGACCGTTAGCATGGAATTTTAGTCGTATTGAACCTTACGGCTTTATTATATTGGTTGCACTACTGTACTTTGGTGTTATTGGCATGATTTTATGGCCACTAGTAATTGGGTTTATTTCTTTGTTGCCCATACCATACAGTGCAATAGAATTACTGCGCTTGATCTTTTAATTTATTATTCGTGTTTTTAAAACCGTAGGAGAAGAGTTTGGACACCGTAGCATCGCAGTCACGTCGCATCGTTTCAGGTATGCGACCGACAGGGCAGCTCCACCTAGGTCACTATCATGGTGTACTCAAAAACTGGATAAAATTACAGCATGAGTTTGATTGTTTCTTCTTTGTCGCTGACTGGCATGCGTTGACAACGCATTACGATGACAGTCGAGTGATTGAAGACAGTGTTTGGGAAATGGTGATTGACTGGATTGCGGCGGGTATTGAACCCTCGGCTGTTTCTCTTTTCCTGCAATCAAAAGTGCCTGAACATGCTGAGTTACACTTGTTATTATCCATGATTACACCAATTTCATGGCTGGAACGTGTGCCTACTTATAAAGATCAGCAAGAAAAACTCAAAGAAAAAGACTTATCGACCTACGGCTTTCTTGGTTATCCACTATTACAAAGTGCCGATATTTTGATTTATCGTGCTGGCCAGGTGCCAGTAGGTGAAGATCAGGTCGTGCATGTTGAGTTAACGCGTGAAGTGGCACGGCGTTTTAATCATATTTACGGTCGAGAGAATGACTTTGAGGAAAAGGCAGAAGCGGCCATCAAAAAGATGGGAAAGAAAAATGGCAAATTATATACAGGTTTGCGTAAAGCCTATCAGGAACACGGTGATACCGAGGCGTTAGAAACAGCGCGAGCATTGTTGAAAAGTCAGCAAAATTTGGCGTTAGCTGATACTGAACGACTGTTTGGCTTTTTAGAAGGTGGTGGCAAAGTGATTTTGCCTGAGCCGCAGGCCTTATTAACGCCTGCAGCAAAAATGCCGGGACTTGATGGTCAGAAAATGTCAAAATCGTATGGTAATACCATTGCTTTACGTGAGCCGAATGATTCGCTTGCCGAAAAGATCCGTAAGATGCCGACAGATCCTAACCGTGTGCGACGAAATGACCCTGGGAACCCGGATTTATGTCCTGTTTGGCAGCTGCATGATATTTATGCAACCGAGGATCAAAAACAATGGGTTCAGCAAGGTTGTCGTAGTGCGGCAATAGGTTGTCTAGATTGTAAGGGACCATTGATCGATGCAGTGGCTGCAGAGCTACGACCCATCAGAGAACGCGCGGATAACCTCAGCGAGCACCCTGAAGAAGTTCGCCGTATTATTGATGATGGTAATGAGGCGGCGCGTGAAGTGGCCAGAGATACCTTGCTTGAAGTACGTGCAGCAATGGGACTCAGTTATAAATAAATGTGTCTAAGGCGTTGGGCTTTAGACAATAACACGCCGGGAGGCGCTTAAAAATGGCAGAACGTATTCAAAAAGTATTGGCTCGTGCAGGCTATGGCTCGCGTCGGCAACTTGAAGCACTCATCAAAGAAGGGCAAGTTACCGTTAATGGTAAAACCGCAAATATAGGCGATCAAGTCGCGAGTGGCGATACCATTAAATTATCTGGCAGACCGTTATCACCCAAGCGGCTATGGCAACAACCGCAGCAGGTCATTCTTTATAATAAACCTGTAGGTGAGGTCTGCACTCGCCGTGATCCAGAAGGCCGTAGAACTATTTTCCAGTCTTTACCGACGCCTGAACAGGGCCGATGGGTAAGTGTAGGTCGTCTGGATATTAATACCAGTGGTTTGATTATTTTGACAACAGATGGCGAGTTGGCTAATCAACTTATGCATCCTTCTAATGAGATGGATAGAGAATATGCCGTTAGAGTACTCGGTGAAGTATCCCCTGAAATGCTGCAAAACCTACGTGACGGTGTTGAATTAGATGATGGAACTGCCAAATTTAATGATATTCAGGAGTCCGGTGGTGACGGAGCCAATCACTGGTATCACGTGGTCATTCAGGAAGGTCGGAATCGAGAAGTTCGGCGGTTATGGGAAAGTCAGGGCGTTCAGGTTAGTCGTTTAATGCGGGTGCGTTATGGGCCTATTACGATCCCGTCGCAATTGAAAATGGGACGTTGGATGATGTTGCAAGACCAGGATTTGCTTGCACTTTACGAGTCGGTCGATATGAAGACAACAGTCGCTAAGACAGATAGTCAGCCTATTACGAAAAACGCTAAAACGCGTCAGACTCGTAATAAAGCGCAGAGTAAACCGACACAAAGTAAGGAATCACGTCGTAAACCACGTCTTAGAAGGTGATGACGATCAATCGGTCGTAATGGCGGTATTACGGCCGGCTTTTTTTGCTTGATAAACAGCTCCGTCAGCTCGATCGAACAAATTCGATGCCGTTTCACCCTGTTTAAATTGAGCAACACCAAGACTAACGGTAAAGCCAAATGTACGCTTACCATCGTTACAACTTAACTGTGAAGTCGCTACACGAATTCGTTCTGCTACTAGTTGAGCTGCTTTTTTATCAGCATTACTGAGAATAAGAGTGAATTCCTCGCCACCATAACGAAAGACAATGTCGCTGCTACGCATAGTCTCGATGATTGTTGTTGCTAGCATTTGAAGTGCAGTATCTCCAGCGTTATGTCCGTATGTGTCGTTAATTGTCTTAAAATTGTCAATGTCGAGGACAATCAGGGATAGAGGTATTTGTTGCCGGCTTGCCAGACCAATTTCACGCTTTAAACTTTCATCAAATGCTGTTCGGTTATGAAGACCAGTCAGCTTATCCTGTAAAGCAGAATTTCGCGCTTGACGATAAAGTAGGCAATTACGTAATGGATAAATTAATTTACATAAAAGTTCTTCAATAAGCTGGGTATCAATATCTGAGAATTTTTTGCTGCGAGTCAGTGTTAATTCACCCAACCAAACAGTATTCATTTCCAAACGATAGGTACATTTATGATGGCTATGGCTGGCGGTACTAATATCACAGAGCATGTCTTGATGGAGGTAATGCAGGCTGTCGTAAGTGATAACCTTGCTTATTTCACGGTGAAATAGCGTGATTACTTCCTCTAGCTCAAGCGTTGTCTGTAGGACAGCAGGTAACCGCTGAGCAATGTCTTTGAGTTCACTATCTGTTCTGTCAGCGACAGCAAAGTCGACAGCTGTACTATGTTGACCTACTAGAGAAAGTTTAGCTATTTCTGAGTGTGATTGCTTGACCATCGTTAATTCCATGCCATACAAGTATGACAAAACTATGCGAAATTTATGCCATTAAAATTAAGTTAATTAAATCAGATGGTTATATTGTTATGTCAGTATTTTGTCGCGCAAGTACCGGCAATAACGTTTCAATCCTTTCTCAGTCTTTAGATTGCCATATGCTTAAGGTAAAGGGCGACGACGTCGTTGGGAGCAGGTAGTGTATCGGGAGGCAGTGCAGGAAATGCCTGTCGTTGAAGTTGAGTATCAGTAACACCAGGATCAATACAATGGATTTGAAGTCGTCCTTGTGCTTCAGATTCCTCAGTTAATTGTTGGGCTAGCGTTTCGATCGCGGCCTTGCTGATACCGTAGGCAGAACAATAGGCATCATTCTTACGGTGATCGGTAGTGAAGATTATCTTGGCAGCGGCTTGTTGTCTCAATAACGGGTAACAAGCGCGTGTTAGCAGATAGGCTGCGGTAAGATTAATATGCAATGTCTCCAGCCATGTTTCAATCTGTTGGTGTGGGAAAGGCGCTAACTGACCGAGACTGGCAGCACAGTGGACCAAGCCATCAAGCTGGTTGAAATTCGTTATTATTGCCTCTGCGAGTTCTTCATAGTCATTAATTGAAGCACCTTTTAAATCCAATGGATAAATGGCAGGGGTTGGGTTGTTTGCTGTAAGAATACGATCATAAATTCGTTCGAGTGAGGGTATATCTTTATCAAGCAAAATGACACTGGCACCATGTTCAGCATAAGTTTCTGCAACGGCAGCACCGATGCCATTAGCTGCACCAGTCACTAAGATTACTTTTTGATTGAGGCAATTTGCAGCTAAGGCTGTATGCATCATGGTTTTTTTTCTGGTTCATTGAGGGGTTTAAAGGCTTCGGGTGGCTGATCAAAACGTAAACCCGCCGCCGGGGGATTATTTTGTTGCTGATAGGCTGGTAAAGGGCTGGTCTCCTTTGAGTCTGCAGTATCATTACTCGAATCATTGCATGCGATTAGACAAAGTGAGCACAGAACTACCAGCCCACCCCGGCATAACTTGATAGCATTGAGCTGCTGTTTCTTATTGAGTTGGTCAGGGTAAGTCATCATCTTCACATGTTTTCTTCCAGTATCATTTCAGCACATCGTTGCCCATTGAGTACAGCGCCTTCAATAGTAGCCGGATAGTTATTTTTGACGTAATCACCAGCCAAAAAAAGTCCTGCTATGTCCGTATTTGTGGTCGGTCGTTGGCGGTGATTTTCTACGGTACACATAAAGGTGGCCCGTTTTTCACGGATAACAAATGCTGTGTTGGGCTTAGTTGGGAAATGACTAAAGTGTTGTTGAATTTCAGCACTCACGTGGGCAATAAGCTCGTCGTTATCAAGTTTTTCATGTTGACCCTGGCCACTGATCACGACCGCTATCATGCCCGGGTGTTGTTGATTCCGATCAAAAAGCCAGTGACTGACTGTGCCAGTTAAACCCAGCAAGGTCTTAGGCAGGTGACAGTTTGCAGGGTATTGCAGGTAGACAGTGGTAATAGGCATATGTAACGGACGGGGGTAACGGACGTGTGAGGCTAATAGTTGTGCCGACTGGTCCGGACTTGTTGCCACAACAATGGCTTGTGCATCAATAAAACGACCGTTGGTGGTCACCGCACCTGTAACCTGGCCCTCTTCCGTGACAATTTCAGCTATTCGTGTTTGCAAGCTTATTTGGCCACCATGTTGCTGAATGAATTTTCCCGCAGGTTCAGGAAAGAGCGCGCCAAGTGGCTTTTTGGGAATTAATAAGTCAGCACAAGCGAGATCACGCCCTAAGCTATCACGTAATACATGGGCTAAAACATGGGCAGAAGCATGGTTAATTGAGGTATTCAAAGTGGCAAGACAGAGTGGTTCCCAGAGCTGTTTAATTAACCTTTCTGGTTGTTTCGTGGTCTGTAACCAGTCGAAAACAGTGATGTCTGACTTGGCTAATAATTTGGGGATACTGCGTTGTAATGTAATAAGGTGTTTTATACCTGGCAACCCAGCACTGCGTACCAGGTTCCATGCCAAGGACCATGGCCAGGGCAGCCTGCCGGCAGCCGATAATTGTAATGGCGAATAATGTGTATCATGAATCGAAAGATCAATCGTCAACCGTTCAAAAGCAGCATATAGATCCACCCCCACCATTTGCATCATAGCCAGACTTTGCTGGTAGGCGCCAATTAAAATGTGCTGGCCGTTATCAATGGTTTTGTTTTGCCACTGGACACTACGGGCTCTTCCGCCAAGATGCTTAGCGGACTCTACCACTTGAACAGACTGTCCTTGGCGTGCCAGCAATACAGCAGTAGTGAGACCACTCCAACCTGCACCAATCACTAATACTGTCATGATGCTTTTTTCCAGTGGATTCTGGCTTTATTCGCTGTTCGCCAAGCAATCCATAGTTTTCTAATTGGTGTTAAACTAATACGGTGTTCCATCACATGGAAACCATCGTGCTTTATTTCTGCCAACAAGGTCTGGTAAATGGCCGCCATGATTAACCCTGTCCTCTGAGCATAACGATCCTGTTCAGGCAAAAATTGAATGGCTTTTTGATAATAACGGTGGGCCCGTTCAGTTTGAAATGTGAGTAACTGGGTGAGTTCGGGGCTGGTTTTTAGCGCTAAAATATCATCCAAAGTGAGTTCAAATCTGGCCAGTTCATCCATTGGTAAATAAACACGACCACGTTGGGCATCTTCACGGACGTCACGAATAATATTGGTTAATTGTAAGGCCATGCCTAAGTTTTCAGCGTAGCTCAAGGTATCATCATGCTGATAGCCAAAAATTTCAACTGATAATAGTCCCACGACACTGGCAACACGATAACAATACTGACTTAAGGCCTCAAAATCTGGATAACTGAATTGCTCTAGATCCATTGCCATACCGTCGATAATAGCAAGAAAATAGTCTTGACGCAGGTCATAGTGTTCGAGCGCTGCAGTTAAAGCCTGAGTAATAGGATGGCTTGCTTGCTGCTTATACAATTGTTTAATTTCACCACGCCACCAATCAAGCTTGTTGGCTGCGATAGTGGGTTCTACTACTGTATCGACAATATCATCAACTTCCCGGCAGAAAGCATAGAGTGCGGTAATAGCTTGGCGCTGTTGTTCGGAAAGGAATAAAAAACTGTAGTAAAAACTGGAACCACTTTGAGCTGTTTTTTGCTGACAGTAATCATTTGGGTTCATCGTTGCAGTCTTTTAACTATTTTTCCGTGTTGTAAGTGGTGTTTAATAATGTCATCAATATCCTCACGTGAGTGATATTGATACCAAACACCCTCTGGGTAAATAACCAGCATTGGCCCTAGTGCGCAGCGGTTCAGACAACCAGCTGAATTTACCCTGACCCGCTCTAAACCAAGTTCTTTTACACGATCCTTCGCATATTGGCGCAACGATTTAGCGCCATGCTGTTCACAGTATTGTCTACCGTCTGTACGTTCATTGGTACAGAAAAATAAATGGTATTTGTATATCTCAGCCATAATGCAAACTCAATCTGTTTAACAGGTGTTAATAGTCACGCTCTATTGAAAAGTCAGCAAGGGATAGCAATGCTTGTTTATAAACAGAGTCGGGCAAGATAGACAGTGCAACTTTTGCTTGTTCCACCTCTCTATGTGCCGCCTGTGATGTGTAATCGATGGCACCAGTTTGTTGGATAATAGTAATAATGTCATCGATACGATCGCGATCGCCATTTTCGATGGCATGACGGATCAACGATGTCTGTTCAGCCTGGCCATGCTGCATTGCATAAATCAGTGGTAATGTCGGTTTCCCTTCTGCCAGATCATCACCAATGTTTTTACCAATGGCATCACTGGATTCACTGTAGTCCAACAAATCATCAACCAGTTGAAATGCACTGCCTAAGTGCATAGCATAATGCGCCATTGCTTGTTCAGTCTCGTCACCAGCCTGACTAATAACGGCCCCTAACTGTCCCGCGGCTTCGAACAGCTTTGCAGTTTTATGGTGAATAACCTCAAGGTATTGTGCTTCAGTTGTATCTGGATTATTACAGTTGAGCAATTGTAATACTTCGCCTTCTGCAATGATATTGGTGGTATGAGAAAGTATTTCCATCAGTGGCATAGAATTCATTTCCACCATCATTTCAAATGAACGGGTGTAAAGAAAATCGCCAACAAGGACACTGGCTTCATTACCCCAGAGATTATTTGCTGTTTTCTTGCCACGCCGCATATCCGAACCGTCAACAACATCATCATGTAACAGGGTGGCGGTGTGAATGAACTCGATAATCGTTGCCAGATTAGCATGTTGTTCACCCTTGTAGCCACAAGCTCGTGCACATAACACTGCTAAAGCAGGTCTTAGGCGTTTGCCTCCGCTATTAATAATGTAATGACCAAGTTGATTTATCAGTACCACATCGGACTGTAAACGTGCTTTTATCATGGCATCAACGGCTGCCATATCATCTTCAATTAAAGAATAAATGGATTGGATATCCACAGGGTTAAAATCTACCTATAATAGTGTTTTAAAAAATCGTTACTTTCTCATGTGACTCATGATATCGCAAATATTTTGATTAAGGTTTGATCTCTTTGAAGAAAGAGGCTAAAATTGCCGGTCTTTTGTTGGATTATCTAGCAATCACTTTATTATTTTGGAGACAGCGATGTACGCTATTGTCGCGACTGGTGGTAAACAGTACCGAGTGAAAGAGGGCGAAAAGCTCCGTATCGAAAAGTTATCAGCTGAAGCTGGTGATACAGTTGAGCTTGATAAAGTCTTGATGGTGGGTGAAGGTGACGATGTTAAAATTGGCGCCCCATATTTGGAAGGCGCGAAAGTAACAGCTACAGTGGCTGCTAACGGCCGTGGTGAAAAAGTTAACATCATTAAATTCCGCCGTCGTAAGCACCATCGTAAACAAATGGGGCATCGTCAGGCCTTCACTGAAATTGAAATCACAGGTATCTCAGCCTAAGATTTTTTAGCTATTAAGGGGATATAGACATGGCTCATAAGAAAGCAGGCGGTAGTACCCGCAACGGACGTGATTCGGAATCGAAACGTCTAGGTGTGAAACGTTATGGTGGTCAAGCAGTTGATGGCGGTAATATACTAATCCGTCAACGCGGTACACGATACCATGCCGGATTAAATGTTGGCGTTGGTAAAGATCACACATTGTTTGCAAAAGCAGCTGGTAAAGTTCTTTTTGAAACAAAAGGACCTAAAAGCCGCACTTTTGTAAGCGTGGTTGCTGACTAAAGTATTCGATTAGCCCAGCAAGGGCGAACGATTAAAAGCCCTGCTAATGCGGGGCTTTTTTGTTTGTGGACATTATAGCCCGAAATGATTATTTTGAACGTTTCAGATAAGCGTGGTTGAATGGAATGAAATTTGTTGATGAGGCGAAAATTACGGTAGCAGCTGGTGCTGGTGGCAATGGCTGCTTGAGTTTTCGTCGTGAAAAATATATTCCGTTTGGTGGGCCTGACGGTGGAGATGGCGGCGATGGCGGTGATCTTTATTTACTGGCTGATGATCAAGTCAATACCTTAATTGATTTTCGCTATAAGCGGCATTATAAGGCTGAACGAGGCGAAAATGGGCGTGGCAAATTATGTAGTGGTGCGCGCGGCGAAGATTTGGTGATTAAGGTGCCGGTAGGTACCGAGGCCTGGGATAATGATACTGATGAGTTGATCGGTGATTTGGTCAATCACGGTGACAAGCTATTAGTAGCTAAGGGTGGCTGGCATGGTCTTGGTAATGCCAGATATAAATCAAGTACTAACCGTGCACCACGACAAACAACAGATGGCACACCTGGTGAAGAACGTCATTTACGACTTGAGATGAAATTATTAGCGGATGTGGGGCTCCTGGGCTTACCTAATGCCGGTAAGTCGACGTTTATTCGTCAGGTATCTGCTGCACAACCCAAAGTTGCTGATTATCCATTTACAACCATGTACCCTAATTTAGGTGTGGTTACAATGAAAGATGTGCGCAACTTTGTTATAGCTGATGTGCCAGGACTAGTGAAAGGTGCGGCAGGTGGCGCTGGTTTAGGCATTCAGTTTTTACGCCACTTAACACGCACAAGATTGTTGCTACATATGGTGGATATGGCACCAGTCGATGTCAAACAAGATCCCGTTGAGTCGGTTGAAACTATTAACCGTGAATTACAAAATTACAGTGATACATTAGGTAAACAGCAACAATGGCTCATCCTGAATAAAATGGATCTGATACCTGAGGACATTAGAGAAGAGTTCTGCCAACAAGTGTTAGACAGGCTTAATTGGCAGGGGCAAGTGTTCCGTATTAGTGGTCAGTCAGGTGAAGGCTGTGATGTGCTTTGTGAACAGATTATGGATTATCTTGATGAAGCTAAACGAATAGAAAAAGCTGCAATAGAGGCTGAACGAGCTCAAAAAGCGGCACCTGAAGAACCTGAATAATAAGGAAACTTGTGTGATTACTACACACAAACAACTGGTCAATAGCCAACGTTGGGTCATCAAAATTGGCAGTGCTTTATTAACGCGTCCAGGCGATGGCCTCGATTATGCACGCATTGCATGGTTGAGCGGCGAGATTGCCAAACTACGCCAGCAAGGTAAGGAAGTTGTTCTTGTCACTTCAGGTTCTGTCGCAGCGGGCATGCAAGAACTGGGATGGAAAAAAAGACCCCACGCGCTACATTTATTGCAATCGGCAGCAAGTGTTGGTCAAATGGGTTTAATCCAAGCTTATGCGACTGCCTGTAAACAGCATGGTATTCACACAGCCCAGATATTGCTGACCCACTCGGATCTTTCTGACCGGGCACGCTATCTGAATGCCCGTAGTACCTTAAACAGCTTACTTGAGCTCAATGTTCTGCCCGTGGTGAATGAAAACGATACCATTGCAACAGAAGAAATACGGTTTGGCGATAATGATACGCTGGCAGCAATGACGGCGAATTTAATAGAAGCGGATGTTCTGGTAATTTTAACTGATCAATCCGGTTTGTTTAATGCTGATCCCCGCATTGATACTGAGGCCCAATTAATTACTGCTTCTGCCGCCAATAATCCTGAATTAGATGCGATGGCTGGTGAAAGTAAAGGCGAGCTTGGACGCGGTGGAATGGCAACCAAATTGCAGGCAGCAAGACGGGCAGCCCGCTCTGGTGCGACGACGGTCATTTTATCGGGAAAAGATGAGGACAATCTGAAGCAGCTAGCAATGGGTGAAACTGTTGGAACGTTGTTGTGGGCTGATAATGAGCCACTCTCTGCTCGTCAGCAATGGTTAGTTGGCCACCTTACGCCTAAGGGGAAAATAACCCTAGATGATGGTGCAGTGAATGTATTACGTCAGCAAGGTAAAAGCTTATTAGCTGTCGGTGTGAAACAAGTAGAAGGGCGCTTTACCCGTGGTGAACTGGTGATCTGCGCTGATATGCAGGGAAGAGAAGTTGCCCGTGGTTTGGTTAATTATAATATTGATGAAACAGCTAAAATAATGGGGCATGCAAGTAGCATGATTGAATCGCTACTTGGTTATATTGACGAAACGGAGCTGATTCACCGGGATAACTTAGTCGTGACAAGTTGATTTGTTGGTGCAATAAATAATAAAAGCCAAGAGCGGAAGTTCCGCTCTTGGCTTTATTTTATTTGGCAGGGGACTGGCAGTTATTACTAATCCGCTTTTTTAATGATTTGAGCCTGAATGTAGTTTTCAATACCCATTTTATCAATCAGCCCTAGCTGTGTTTCCAACCAATCAACATGTTCTTCTTCTGACTCAAGAATATTTTTAAATAAGTCACGAGAAACATAGTCACCAATTTTCTCACTGTAAGCAATACCTTCTTTAAGATCGGGAATCGCATCCAGTTCCAGTTCAAGATCGCATTGCAGCATTTCTTTGGTATTTTCACCGATTCGTAATGCGCCCAGATCTTGTAGATTGGGTAGACCTTCTAAAAAGAGAATACGATCGGTCAACGCATCAGCATGCTTCATCTCATCAATGGACTCATGATACTCGTGTTCATGCAAGTTAGTCATACCCCAGTCGCGGTACATTTTGGCATGTAAAAAGTATTGGTTGATGGCAATAAGCTCATTACCAAGTGCTTTGTTGAGTAGAGCGATGACCTTGTTGTCGCCTTTCATTATTTCTTCCTTTCATTGATATAGCTGTGACGTGATTATTGAATACTGGCTGAGCGACTGTCAATTTTAATGACGAGAAAGTCGATGAGATCGTCGGTTGAGATAATGGTGTTTTTGGAGATAGCGTTTGGTTTAGCGAGTGGAACGGTGGTTTGAGCTAGTTTTACGGCACACTATTCCAGGACACGGCTTATAGCTACAGCTGTCCTAAGCAGGCTGTTTCCTGCGTTTCTTGTGGCTCATGTTCTTGAATAATGCGGTTTACTTTGAATTGGCATTTACCACAACATCCAGCGGCTCCTGTCATATCACGGACATGATCAACACTGTTTGCACCGGAGGTGACTGCGTGTTTGATGGTATCTGAATTTACATTATTACAAATACATATAACCATGACTTCTCTCAAAAAACATTAAATCGTTATGTAAATAGTAATTATTATCATTCGCAACGTCAACTACTTTCTGTAATAAAATGTAGATAACAGTACAAAGGGTATGCTCGTCGTATACCGGGAACGTAGATTAGCAACAGTTTTTATGCCTGATAATACGTATTTTAGGCAAAAAAAAGCCGGCATTACGCCGGCTTTTCATTTTAATTTGTTAGCTGCGATAACTTACAATGCGCGAACAGCGTTATTCAAACGACTCTTGCTACGAGCGGCAGCATTTTTATGAATAATGCCTTTACGAGCCATGCGGTCTAAGGCCGGTACTGCAGCTTGGTAAGCTGTTGTTGCTTGTTCTTTGTCACCAGCAGCAATGGCTTTCTGTAGTGCTTTTACGCTAGTACGCATTGCTGAACGTTGACTTGCATTACGTTGACGGTCGTTTTCCGCCTGACGTGCACGTTTTTTTGCTTGTGCTGAGTTTGCCAAAGTGCTTCTCCTAAAAAAACAGCTGTATATATGTAAAGAACAGAGCATTATCCTGATTTAATCAGGCTTTGTAAAGAGCTATTTTATCTTAATGTTCTATTGGAACAATTAGTTGAATGGATCTAAAAGTCCAGCAACTGTTATTTGTTGTTACTTGTTATGATAGCAAGAATTTTTAAACGGATGGAATAATGAGAATTATCACTGCTAATGTGAATGGTATTCGTGCCGCACGCCGCAAAGGTTTTTTTGAGTGGTTAACTAAAGTCAACGCAGACGTGATCTGTGTTCAAGAAACGAAAGCACAGATTGAACAACTCAGTGACCCGATATTTTTTCCAGAGGGTTATCACTGTTACTACCATGATGCAGAAAAGAAGGGCTACAGTGGTGTTGCTCTTTATAGCAGGCAAGAGCCTGATGAAGTCATTGTTGGTATGGGCAATGACGAGTTTGATGTGGAAGGTCGTTATATTGAAGCCAGATTTGGCAAGCTGAGTGTTATCTCTTTGTATATGCCGTCAGGCTCATCAAAGGAGGAACGGCAACAAGTAAAATACCGTTGTATGGATCACATGATGGACAAGTTAAAAGAAATGAAAGCAACGGGCCGTGATTATATTGTGTGTGGAGACTGGAATATTGCGCATAAAAACGAAGATATTAGGAATTGGAAAGGTAATTTGAAAAACTCGGGCTTTTTACCTGAAGAGCGCGCGTGGTTAGATACATTATTTTATGATGTTGGTTTTATCGATGCTTTCCGGGAGCTAGATCAAGAAGAGCACCAATATACTTGGTGGTCTAACCGTGGGCAGGCAAGGGCAAATAATGTGGGGTGGCGTATTGACTATCATGTGCTATCACCGGGACTAAAAGGAAAAGTTCGCTCAACAGAAATCTATCGGGGTGACAGTTTTTCTGATCATGCACCATTGATGATTGATTATGACTACGATTTTCCAAAATAAATGAGTGAGACGCAAGCTACAAAATCATGGGCTGATAGTCTTCGTGCAATGTGTCACCCTAAAGTGGTGGCGATGCTGTTTTTGGGGTTTTCAGCCGGAATCCCACTATTACTGATTTTTTCCTCACTCAGTTTGTGGCTAACAGAGGCTGGGGTACAACGTGCTGCTGTTACTTATTTTAGTTGGGCTGCATTAGGCTATTCATTCAAATTTGTTTGGGCACCATTGGTTGATTTATTGCCCATCCCCCTGTTAACACGATTATTAGGCCGCCGCCGTAGCTGGTTACTGTTGGCCCAACTGATGATTATGTTGTCAATTAGTTGGATGGCGTTTACCAACCCAGCAAATGGGCACTTAACCGCGATGGCTTTTGCAGCTGTCTTACTGGGCTTTTCGTCAGCAACACAAGATATTGTTATTGATGCCTATCGTATTGAATCAGCAAAACCTCAACTACAAGCTCTGATGTCAGCCAGTTATATTGCTGGCTATCGCTTAGCGATGTTAGTGGCAGGCGCTGGTGCCTTATTGTTAGCCAGTTATTTAGGCTCAGATACTGAGTCCTATTATTATCAGGCATGGCAATCCACTTATCTGGTGATGGCTGCCATGATGTTGGTGGGGGTTATAACAACTCTGATTATTAATGAGCCAAAGGTTAATAACACTAAAAGGCATGCGTTTACTAGCCGAGATAACTTGCGTTTTGTTGTCGTATTTGTATTAGCGATAAGTGGTTTTATTGCCAGTTTCTTTTATAGTCAGGACTATGCAGTCGTTGCAAAAGGAGCCCTCAATGGTTGGTTTGGCAATGGCAACTTAGCCGGTTTTACAGTTGAGTTGATACGGTTTATTTGCGCACTGGGCGTCATGTTTTTAATTACCAAACTGTGCATTCGTATCCATCTTGCATCGCCTCAAATGATTGAACAGGCCTATATGGCACCCATCAAAGATTTTTTTGAGCGTTATGGTCTTACGCTCGCTTGGCTATTATTGGCTTTAATCGGTCTTTATCGAATTTCTGACATTGTCCTGGGGGTTATTGCCAACGTGTTTTATTATGATATGGGCTTTACAAAGTCTGAAATTGGCACTGTGGTGAAAACATTTGGCTTGGCGATGACAATAGCCGGTAGTTTTATTGGTGGTTTGCTGGTCGTGCGCTTTGGTGTCATGCGTGTGTTGATGCTGGGGGCGGTGTTGTCGGCCATCACTAATTTACTCTTTATGTGGTTAGCGCAAGTCGGCCATGATATTAATTTATTATATATTGTTATTTCAGCCGATAATTTATCTGGTGGTATTGCAACCGCCGCCTTTATCGCCTTTTTATCCAGTCTGACAAACGTGTCATTTACAGCGATGCAATATGCTATTTTCAGCTCTGTGATGACGTTACTGCCTAAATTATTGGGTGGTTATTCAGGCACTATGGTTGATGCTATTGGCTATCAACAGTTTTTCATGATGACAGCATTAATGGGTGTGCCAGTCTTGCTCCTCATTATCCTGGCTAATGGACGCTTTATACTTAATAACGGCAAACAAAAATGAAAAAGCTGCTTGTTGCCGCTTTTATGATTGTAATCCTATGGCAACTCACGGCAGATAATGACGAAGTGACATTGGGGCCAGGGATAAAAGCACCAGATGTGCCAGTGCAACAGGTGTTGAATAGAGCAGATAGCTTCCAAATTAATGCGGTTACAATCACACCGCTTGCTGAGTTTCGATTAAAAGCAAAGATCTTGGCAAAAGAGAATTATTACTTAGGAAATGAAAGTAAGATTTCACCCGTTGATTTGGCCTTAGGATGGGGGGAAATGTCGGATGAAAGTGTGCTTGAGTCGATTGAGATTTCACAATCAGGGCGTTGGTACCGCTGGTACGTCAACGATTTCCCTATAGCTCGCCGAGCCATAGAAACACAGAGTGCTAATATGCATATGATTCCTGCTGATAATGACATTGAGGCGCGTATTGATAAGGCAAAACGAGGGGAATTAATACAGTTGCAAGGTTATCTTGTGCGGGCTGATGGTCCTGATAACTGGTATTGGCAGAGCTCTATGACTCGAAGTGATACTGGAAATGGTGCTTGCGAGCTTGTGTACGTAACCCATTTTGACATCATCAATTAATGGCTTTTAATAACTGTTCTATTAAATAGCTTAAGAATAATTAAGCTGTTAGTGCCATGCAGAACATGGTGTAAGAAACCAGAAAGCATAGCTAATGGTATTATTATCCTCGTGGCGTTATGTGTGAAGAAAAGTCATTTTTTGTGTACTGGGCCGAATTACGTGTTGAATGTTCTTACCCTCTTACGATTCTCTCTTACGGTATTTATGCTATTGCTGGCGGTGGTACCTGCTCGCGCTGATGATTTTACTATTGATGTGCAGTTAGAAGGGGTGCCGGAAGATAAAAAGACTGTCCTGCTCTCCGGGCTTAGCATTAATCAGCAAGAGATAAGTTCTCGATTGTCTAAAAAGCGCATTCAGCAATTACATAATAGTGCGACCTCCGAACTGCAACAGATACTAGCAATCTATGGTTATTATAATGTCGAAATAACGGGCACATTAACGCAAACAGAACAGCAGTGGCGAGCAAATTATCAAATCACGCTTGGGCCTCAGGTTTTGCTGTCACAAGTCGATGTCATGTTATCGGGTGATGCCCAACAGGATGAGCGTTTTCAAACCTTACTTTCCGATTTTCCGTTAAAGCCCGGTGATGCCTTTAACCATGAAAACTATGAGTCCGCCAAAAAGAAGCTGCTGCGTTTAGCCGCTGAACGTGGTTATTTTGATGGTGAGCTCGCTGAGCATAGGGTTGAGGTGGATTCTGATAATAATACAGCTGATGTGCTGCTAAGTTATAACTCTGGATCCCGTTATGTGTTTTCTGACATTCGTTTCCCTGAAACAGTCGTTGATGCTGATTTACTGGTCAGATTGAACCCAATAAAACGTGGAACGCCTTACCTAGCATCAAAAGTTTTAACGTTAAGAAATAACCTGGTTAATAGCGGTTATTTTTCCTCTGTGAGTGTGACGCCATTAGTTGACCAGCGGGGTGATGGCGAAATTGATCTTGCTGTTAAGCTGCAGGCAGAAGCGCAACATCACTACAGCGCTGGTGTCGGGTATGGCACGGACACGGGTCCAAGGGCTTCGGTAAGTTGGGAGAACCGCTATGTCAATAGACCAGGTCACCGGCTTTATGTCGGTAGTAAGTTTTCACAAATAGCCAATAGCGCTGCGATAGATTACCGTATGCCTTTCTGGAGCAGTGACGTTTCCGATATTGGTTTTAATGCGGAGATTAAAAATGAGGAGACGGATAGCAGTAATAGCCGATCCTATGCGATAGGTAGTTACTATAAAACCAAACGCTGGAACTGGGATGAAACGCGCTCATTAAAGTGGTTACATGAGAATTTTGATGTATCTCAGGATGACAGAACGTCAACGTTGTTAATACCGGGTATTAGTTGGTCGCGAAGCTGGGCTGATAATACTGTTTATACAAAACAGGGCGGTCGCTTATCTTTATCTTTAATGGGGGCCAGTGAGTCTCTTTTATCCGATACGTCTTTTGTACAAGCTGTATTGAGAGGCAAATTCATCCAGTCACTCAGTGAAAATGGTCGTATTATTACAAGTGGAAGCCTGGGGGCTACAAAAGTCACCGATTTTTCGCGCTTGCCGAGTTCGCTACGATTTTTTACCGGTGGTGATAGCAGTATTCGTGGCTTTGATTTTGAGTCTTTAGGACCTATTGGTGATGATGGCGAAGTAACCGGAGGACGTTATTTAGCCGTTGCAAGTATTGAATATGAGCACATGTTACTGAACAATTGGGGAGCTGCTGTATTCAGTGATTTTGGTAATGCGCTGAACAGTTGGCATGATCCGCTTGAGCATAGCCTTGGTATCGGTTTACGCTGGCGGTCTCCAGTTGGTCTTATTCGGCTTGATGTAGCTAAAGGAATAGCAAACTCAGACACGCCTATTAAGCTACACATTGTGATTGGGCCGGATCTGTAATGCGTCGTCTTATTCTCGTTATTATTGCCAGCGTTTTCATCATCATAATCAGTGTTCCTAGTTGGCTGGTGATGACAGAATCTGGCTTGTTGACAACGATGACTCTGGTACAGCGATTTGTACCCGAGTTAACAATTCAGAAGGTGTCGGGGACACTCTATGATGGGGCAGTTTTTGAACAAATAAATTACCAATCAGATGACAGCCATCATATAAATATTGGCCAGCTACTTGTCAGTTGGCAAGCGGAAAAGCTTTTTTCTGGCCGGTTTGTCATTGATAGACTGCATGTTGGTGATGTAATTGTCTTTCAGCAGCAGGTAGCGACTACGTCTGTTCCTGATAACACGGTTTCTAATGCGCACGTCGTTTTGCCAACGGTTGTATGGCCATTTCCTACTTACTTTCATGATATTCGTGTCAAGAGCATCAGTTATGTTGATCATATATCGAACAAAACTGAAGTACTCACTGATTTGGAAATGGAAGGTAAGCTACTTGATAGCCAGGTTGAACTTATTGATTTAACTGTTGAAAATGTGTTGGGCACTATTTTACATATAGACGGAACGGTGGACTTAACAGAGCAATATCAAATTGCTTTAAACTACGACTGGCTATCGATATCCTCTGCTCCCAAGCCGATCAGAGCCGAAGGCATTATCAAAGGAAATTTGGCTAAATTAGATATTAAGCAAAGCTTGCTGCAACCCGTTAAGTCTCAGCAGAGCATTACTCTGAATAATATATTGTTTGACCTTAATTGGCAGTTCGACGCACAACTGACAGAAGCTTTTCTGAGAGATTTTTCGGCTGAGCAACGTGGTGTAATGCGAAACCTTGTCATCATGAGTCAAGGCGACTTACATACCGCGACTATCCAAATTGAGACGCAATTCAGTCAGGACGGTTTACCAGAGCTACGTATAAAGAGTCAGGCTAAGAGCAAGGGTTTTGATAATTGGCATGTTGAAACCGAAGTGGCAACGACGGATAACGTTAAGCTGGCAATGAGTGGAGAGATTCAACATCTTTTAAGCGAACCATATGTGATGCTGACAGGCCATATGGCTGATATCACACTATCAGAAACATTCAGTACACATGCGATCTATATAAAAGAAAGCAATTTCTCGTTAGAAGGCGTTGTTGAGCAATGGTCCGTGAGTTCTGATTCCAATGTGATGGTGAATTCGGTACCGATGTCGGTGACATTGCTGGGTAAGGCCAATGGGCAAGGTTTTCAACAGTTGAACATGCGAGGCGTAATGCCCAAGGGACAGGTAGCGTTCAAAGGGCAAGCATTATGGCAAGATAATTTGGTTGTGACCGGGGCTGTGAGTTTTGAAAATATAGACCCAAGCTTAATTATTAGTCAATGGCCGGGTGACTTATCGGGCGGCTGGCATCTATCAGCATCGACTACGGCAGGTGAGGCTGATATTACGATACAAGATTTGAAGATTGATGGCAGATTAAGGCAACGTCCGGTTCAATTAGCTGCAGAATTATCATACATTAATAGTCAGTTAACGATCCCTCGATTTCGTTTGGATTCCGATCAATCAACGGTGTTGGTAAATGGTTATATGAAAGAGGCAATCTCTTTCAGCTGGCAAATATCATCGCCTGAATTAGATGACTTATACCCTGATTTGGCAGGACAGTTGGACGCGACAGGTAAGGTTACGGGTACTCGAAACGCTCCGATTATTTCGGCTGATGTAACTGGTCAAAATATGTCATACGCCAATGTTGTCACTATAGAAGAGCTTGCGGGCCATTTTGATGTGGATATGGATCAACAAGGTTCTATTAACGCTCAGGCTGCAATGACAAACGTTAGTATGGATAACTTTAAGAAGGGCAACATCAAGCTGGCGGTTACCGGACGTAAAAATGCACATCAAATTGCTATTGATTTCACCAGTAAAGAGCTCGCTATATCCAGCGTAGCAAATGGTGATTTGACTGATAAAAATTGGCAAGGGCAATTGACTAAACTTCAATTAAGTCATGACGATGCAGGACAATGGGCATTAACAGAACAAGGGAAAATCACCGTGGCTAAGAATGCGGGATCGCTTACTCAGCATTGTTTAAGCTCTCAAACTGGCTTGGTGTGTCTGAAAGTCGCCTATGACGATAGTGGCCGATGGACTAGCAAAGGAAGCATTGCAGCTATTCCGATGTCTTTGCTGGATAAAGTGACTGATTCACTGCCTTCACTACAAGGACAAATTGATGGTGAATTTGAATTAGCCGGTAACAGGCAATATCAAATAACAGGAAATGGCTATTTCAGTGTGCAAGAAGGAAATATTTCACTTGCCGAGAATAATGTAATAGAGAATGAAACTATCCATTTAAAAACGGCAAAAATAGAATATCAGTTGTCGGCTAAAAGCAGCGTTGTGACGATGCAGTTGACGCCAGATTTACAGGGTGTTTCAGCGCTGACAGGGCAAGTGACGTTACCGGCCACAGATGTCATTATTAACACGCCAGAGAAGGCCGAGTTGTCTGGTTATGTTAAAGCGGCTATCGATGATTTAACTGTTTTTGGTTCACTATCTCCAGAATATGAAAATTTATATGGTCGCTTAAACGTAGATATGAACTTAGCTGGTACGGTATCAAAACCAGTTTCAACAGGAAATATCGTGCTTGATCAAGCAGGCGTTGATCTGACCAGTTTAGGCGTGACCCTGTCTAATGTAGAAGCTGCTGTTAATGGCGATTTGGCATCAGGGCTACAATTAAAATATCAAGCGACATCTGGGGAAGGAACATTATCGGGTGAAGGCCAAATTCTGTTTGCTGATGAAGGCTGGAAGATGACTCTCTCCCTTCAAGGGAGAGAGCTTGTAATGTTGAACCTGGCTGAAGCCTATGTCATTGCATCACCCGATTTGATGTTGAGTATGGATAGGTTTTCGACAAACATAGACGGTCGTATTGTTGTGCCGACAGCAGAACTGGCTCCCTTAAAATTTAATATGCCGGTAACAGCCAGCAAAGATGTCGTTGTTATTAATCGTGAGGCAGAAAAGAAGAGTTCCGGTTTACCCACGAAGTTGAATATAAACCTTGTTTTAGGGGATAAGGTTCAAGTGAAAGGGTTTGGTTTTGATGGTCGAGTAACGGGTGAGCTATTAGTGACAGGGAGCACTAATAAAATCTTGTTGGGGACTGGCGATCTTATTATTAAAGATGGCAGTTATATCGCCTATGGACAGAAGCTTGCTATAGATGATGGCAAAATACATTTTTCAGGTGGTGCCTTGGATAACCCCGATCTGGATATCAGAGCAGTCAGAAAGGGCGGCGATTTTCTTGTAGGATTACAATTATTGGGTGCGGCTGACAATCCTCAAATCAGTCTGTTTTCCTCGCCGGTCATGAACGATAATGATGTACTCGCTTATCTGTTATTGGGGCGGCCTATAAACGATGCCAGCGCAAGTGATGCAGCTATGTTAGCTACGGCTGCAACCGGTCTTGGCATTAAAGGCGGTAATATGTTGGGTGAACAAATCGCCAATACTTTTGGTCTTGAGACGCTCGGCATTAACGGCAATGGTGGTGATGGTACAGCGCTACAAATAGGGAAATATCTGTCTCCTAAATTATATTTGGATTACGGAATAGGCATATTTGAACCGATAAATACGGTTGGTTTACGTTATGAGTTAAGCAAAATGTGGGCGTTGAAAGCAAAATCAGGTGTAGAAACAGGAGTAGACTTATTGTTTATGTATAAGCGATAAGCTGTTGTATCGATCAATACAAAAAAGCCCCATAAAATAGGGGCTTAATTGAGTTAATTTACAATTACAGTCGTAGGTGTTTTTTAAAAAGGGATATCGTCATCGAGATAATCCACATCACCTGAATCCCGCCCGTAATCTGGTCCTGCAGATGGCGAGGCGGGTTGTGGTGATGCTTTCGCGCCTTGTGATTGACCTTGATTCTGGTTTTGGCCATAAGCAGGTTGGGATTGATCATAACCCGAACTACCGCCAGATGAACCACGGCTGTCCAGCATTGTCATACTATCAGCCATAATCTCGGTGGAGTAGCGATCTTGGCCGTTTTGATCTTGCCACTTACGTGTTTGAATGCGGCCTTCGATATAAATTTGTGAGCCTTTATGTAAGTATTGCTGTGCCACTTCACCAAGGCGGTTACGTAAGGTGACGCGATGCCATTCAGTGCGCTCTTTTCGCTCACCTGTTTGTCGATCTTTCCATGACTCACTTGTTGCCAAGCGTAAATTACAGATAGAACCACCGTCTGGGAATGCCCGGCTTTCAGGTTCTACTCCGAGTCTTCCTACAAGTATGACTTTATTGACTGACATGGTTTACTCCTGACTGGGTAATTAAATATTACTATTCTACGATGACTAATGTTGAAATGCATCCAATGCTGCATGATCTAATTGTTCAGGTACGTATTTAACGTAGGCTACTTTTTCGGTGGCTACAATCATTGTTTCAACGACGCCTGCAATGGCGTTAAGCTTGTTAGCAATCGTGTTAGCATTGGCATCAGAAACATCATTAAGCTCGATAATGCGTGTTGATAAATGACGAGGTGCTTTCATCGGGTAAATAACAGCCAACCAGATAAGGCAGATAACAAGACCGAGAGTGTAAACACCTGACACACCAAGCTCACCATAAATAAAACCACCCATTGTGCCACCGATGAAGGCGCCTAAAAACTGTGCTGTTGAATAAATACCTAGCGCAGTTCCCTTGTTTTCAAGTGGGCTCAGCTTAGACATAAGCGATGGCAGGCTGGCTTCAAGAATATTAAAGGCGGTGAAAAAAAGCAATAAAGCAATCAATATGCTAGTGCTTGATTCGGCGATGAAAGCCCAGGCAAATTGCGCTATAGCCAAGGTAGCAATCGCACCGATGAAGACGGCTTTCATCTTACGTTTTTTCTCAGCGATGATGATGAACGGCACCATGGCAATAAAAGCAGCGATCAGAATCGGCAGATAAGCCATGGTGTGCTGTTCTTTGGGTAAGCCGGCAAGCTCATGCAGACTGATAGGAAGTGCAAAAAAGCTGGTGGTCAACAGAAGGTGGAGCATCATGATACTGAAGACCATACGCATAATATCTTTATTAGCGAGCACTTTGGCAAATTGTTTTGGCGCAGGTTCCATATCTTTATGAACGATACAACGAACCGGCGAAGGCACCCATAAGAGCAATACAACAATACCTAATAAGGCTAGTACGGCCGTAAGCCAGAAGATACCGGAAAGGCCCACCCAACTTTCCAGTGCAGTACCAGATGCAAAGGCAACAGAGAAGGCTAAACCGATACTTATACCAATGGTTGCCATGGCCTTGGTTCTATGTTCATCCCGCGTTAAATCTGCAGTTAAGGCCATGACTGCAGCGGAGATGGCGCCACTACCTTGTATCAACCGCCCCAATATAACGGTGTAAATAGAATCGGCGGAAGCAGCAACAATACTACCAAGCGCAAATAATAATAAACCGGCAGTAATAACACGTTTACGGCCTATGCGGTCTGACAACATGCCAAAGGGAATTTGCAATACAGCCTGCGTTAAACCGTAAGCACCAATAGCGACCCCAATCAGTAAGGGCGTGGAGTCAGTGTATTGGCTAGCTGTAATCGAGAACACCGGCAAAATCATGAACAGGCCCAGCATTCTCAATGCATAAATACCAGCCAGACCTGAAATGCTACGCTTTTCTAACGATGTCATTGCGGAAGTTGTGTTTTGCTTTTGCGTCATTATATGAGTAGAGGTATATTGAATGGTTTGGCCTTATTTTATACGGAAGCTTGATGAAAAGCATAAGTATTCGTGGTGCACGAACCCATAACTTGAAGAATATTGACTTGGATTTGCCGCGTGATGCGCTTATTGTCATCACAGGTCTATCTGGCTCGGGAAAGTCATCCCTGGCGTTTGACACACTTTATGCGGAAGGACAGAGACGTTATGTTGAGTCGCTCTCTGCTTACGCACGACAATTTTTGTCGATGATGGAAAAGCCTGATGTCGATCATATCGAAGGTTTATCACCCGCTATTTCAATTGAACAGAAATCAACGTCACATAATCCTCGTTCTACGGTAGGCACCATTACCGAAATTTATGATTATTTAAGGTTACTGTTTGCGCGTGCCGGTGAACCACGTTGTCCAACGCATGATTTACCACTGGCAGCCCAAACAGTGAGCCAAATGGTTGATAGTGTGTTAGCAAGAGCCGATGGGGAGCGAATGATGCTCTTAGCGCCGGTAGTTCAAGATCGTAAAGGTGAGCACCGCGATGTATTAGAAAACCTACGAGCGCAAGGTTTTGTAAGAGCCAGAGTAAATGGCACTGTTGTGGAGTTAGATTCACTACCTGAGCTGGAGTTACGAAAAAAACATACCATTGAAGCCGTGGTAGATCGTTTTAAAGTACGTCCAGACATTCAACAACGATTAGCTGAATCATTTGAAACAGCTCTGAAGATGACGGATGGCATTGCCCGTGTTGGTTCTATGGATGATGGCGATGAGTTATTGTTCTCTGCTCGATTTTCCTGCCCAACCTGTGGATACTCCATTCCGGAGCTTGAGCCGAGAATGTTTTCATTTAATAATCCCGCTGGTGCCTGTCAGACTTGTGACGGTCTTGGGATAAAGCAATTTGTTGATCCGGCAAGAGTCGTCGCCCATCCTGAGTTAAGTATAGCGGCTGGCGCTATACGAGGGTGGGATAGAAGAAATGCCTACTATCATCAACTTATGAGTTCACTTGCCGAGCATTATCAGTTTGATTTGGACACACCTTTTGAAGCGCTCCCTGAAGCCACCCGACAAGTTATTTTGTATGGCAGTGGACGAACTAAAATCAACTTCAGCTATCTCGGGGATCGTGGTCGCAGTGTAAAACGAAGTCATACCTTTGAAGGCGTAATCCCTAACTTACAGCGCCGGTATCATGAAACTGAGTCAAGCAGTGTGCGTGAGGAATTGGCAAAATATCATACAGTAAGGGCTTGTCCAGACTGTAACGGTGCTCGTCTTAATTTGGGCTCGCGACATGTTTTTGTTGGCACAAGCAATCTACCTGCAGTAACCGAAATGCCGGTAGGAGAGGTAAAAACGTTTTTTGATAATCTGGTTCTTACGGGTAAACGGGCAGAAATAGCGAGCAAAATTATTAGCGAAATTGCTGAACGATTGGCTTTTTTAGTCAATGTGGGATTGGATTACCTGACATTGGCTCGTAGTGCAGATACCTTGTCGGGTGGTGAAGCACAGCGCATTCGCCTGGCCAGTCAAATTGGTGCTGGTCTAGTTGGGGTCATGTATATTCTTGATGAGCCTTCTATTGGTTTACACCAACGGGATAATGACCGTTTATTGGCGACATTAACCCGGCTTCGTGATCTTGGTAATACAGTTATCGTTGTTGAACACGATGAAGAAGCTATTTTAGCCGCTGATTATGTGCTTGATATTGGCCCGGGTGCTGGTGTGCATGGTGGCAATATTGTTGCGCAAGGATCACCTCAGACCATTATGGACAACACCCAGTCATTGACGGGACAATACCTGTCTGGTCGTAAGAAAATTGCAGTTCCTAGCAAACGTATTGCTTATCATGCTGGAAAAGTGATTGGTTTACGTGGTGCCTGTGGTAACAACCTACGGCATATTGATGTTGATATACCTGTTGGATTAATGACTTGTGTGACTGGGGTATCGGGTTCTGGAAAATCCACCTTAATCAATGATACCTTATTAAAATTAACGGCAAAAACCTTGAATGGTGCTGCTGAAGAACCAGCACCGCATAACGATGTTCTAGGATTAGAACAATTTGATAAAGTGGTGGCAATAAACCAAAGCCCAATTGGACGGACGCCACGGTCTAACCCGGCAACCTACACCGGTATTTTTACGCCTGTTCGTGAATTATTTGCTAATACGCCGGAAGCACGGTCACGAGGTTATTCACCCGGTCGTTTTAGTTTCAATGTTAAAGGTGGTCGCTGCGAAGCCTGTCAGGGCGATGGTCTGATCAAAGTTGAAATGCACTTTTTACCTGATATTTATGTGCCTTGTGATGTATGTAAAGGCCAACGTTATAATCGCGAAACATTAGATATTCGTTATAAGGGGAAAACCATTTCTGAGGTGCTGGATATGACCATCGAAGAAGCCAGTACGTTTTTTGAAAACATTCCAGTGGTAGCTAAAAAATTGGCAACGTTGATGGATGTCGGCTTGACTTACATACAGTTAGGACAGAACGCAACCACATTATCAGGCGGTGAAGCGCAGCGCGTTAAACTGGCTAAAGAATTATCAAAACGAGATACCGGTAAAACTTTATATATTTTGGATGAGCCAACAACAGGTTTGCACTTTTTTGATATTGAACAATTATTGAAAGTATTGCACCGGCTACGGGATCGGGGTAATACCGTTATTGTGATTGAGCATAATTTGGATGTCATTAAAACAGCAGACTGGGTGATCGATATGGGGCCTGAAGGTGGCAATGGTGGCGGGACTATCGTGGCAACAGGGACGCCAGAGGATCTTGCTCAAAATGCTGAGTCACATACTGGTCGTTATTTGAAACCATTACTGAGTTAAATTATGGCGTTGGAGCAAGAAGTTAAGTTGGCGGTCAATAGCGATGAGGTACTGGATTTGAGCAGCTTAGCGTGGCTATCTCCTTATATTCAGAGTCGACAATCATTTCATCTCATCAGTCATTACTTTGATACGCCTGAGTTGTTATTATTACAGCAAGGGGTTGGACTGCGACGACGTTTTGATGGCAAGCAATGGTTTCAAACAGTAAAAGAATCAGGTCATGCGCAACAAGGCCTCCATCAACGGCGGGAATGGGAGTGCCGGCTTGAGAACGACACCTTTGATCTTCAACATCTGCATCAAACACCATTGGCAACATTGATTGAAGATGAGAGTAAATGGCAGCAAATCACCGCAATTTTTACGACTGATTTTCAGCGTGAAATCATGTTGCTTTCCATCGAAGGCGGACTTGAAATAGAGCTGGCCTATGATCGTGGTGTGGTCTATACCGATGACAGTGAGTTACCTATTCATGAAGTGGAGCTGGAATTAAAGTCAGGCTCGGTTGAGCAGTTACAGGTTGTGGCAATGCAATTGCAGCAAACAATGCCAGTTGAACCCAGTGACATTAGTAAGGCACAGCGTGGTTATCAGCTGCTAAAAGAGGCGCCATCAGCGGGCAAATAATCCGTTATCGGTCTCGAACTTCCAAGTTCGGACAATGGTAATCACATCATTATTTTTGAGTACATTGTCGGGTATGGGGGCATAAGGGGCAGCCAGTCTGACAATTTTCACTGCGGCATCATCCAATATTTTATGACCGGAAGAGCGCGAGACAACAATACCGTTGGGTGACACACTACCATCTGGATTAATGTCCACAGAGAGGATAAGGCTGCCATTTAACCCCTTTCGTTTCGCCTCATTCGGATAATTGAGGTTGCCAATACGCTCGACCTTTTTACGCCAGGCTTCAAGGTATGCCGCCGCCGCATATTCTCTGGTACTGCTGGAAATCCGTTTCTTTTTAGTTTTTTTGCTCATTGCTTTGGCCGACATATCCCTAGTTTGCTCGAGCATACTTATTTCCTGACGTGTTTGACTCATCAATTCCGTTGCCGAAATACGAGGTTTAACCGTTGGTGTGATATCCGCAACAGGTTCAGGTTTGATGGTGGGCTTCGTCTGTGAACTCACTTTACGCGGCGCCTTTTGTTGCGTTATAACTTTAGTTGGTTTGCTGACGGGCTTGACCGGTTGAGGCATTGCTTGACTAGCTTGTTGGGGGCGACTTTTGTTAGCGGTTTGTTGTGCTTTTGTTGTCGGTGTCTCAGGAGCAGGATCAGGACTTTTTTGTTCATCTTCACCGCCTCCTTCTTTATTTGCCTGCGCGAGATAATCGGCCTTTTCAGGTATCTCGTCAGTTTGTTGTTTAACCAGTGTGATATCAAGACTCGTTTTTGGCGGGTTCTGGGGGGGTGAAAAGACATTAAAGCCGACGCCCAGTAGAATTGCCGCATGAATAATAATGGAAAACAGTAACGTGAAGCTGAGTCTATCGCTGGAGGAAGTGTAACTTTGCATGGCTATGACTGGGGATTCTCGACATTACGAATAATAATCGGTGCCTGTGGGTCGACAATATGAATGCGTTTTTCCATGTCAGGGCTAAGTTCAATATGGCCTTCAGGTGTAATGAGCATAACATGTTTCACATCCATTGACGCAGCAATCTCAGGCCATTGTGAACCGGCAACAAATAAGGCTGTGGCAGCAGCATCGGCTATGGATGCATTGTTATGCAATACGGTTACTGACGTCGCATTACTGGCAGGATAGCCGGTACGGGGATCAATAATATGAGGGTAACGTTTCCCTTGGTAAGTGAAAAAGCGTTCATAGTCACCTGACGTAAAAACACTCTCATCACCTTCGATGGCAATCGAGGCAATAACGCCATCTTGGCGAGGATGACGAATGCCAATATTCCATGGTCTCTTGCCATGCGAACCAATAGCGCGAAGGTCTCCTCCGATGTTAACCACGGCATTAGCGATGCCCATTTTCTTAAGCTGTATGATGGCCTGATCAACGGCAAAACCTTTGGCAAAACCACCAAAACCCAACTTTGCCTTCGTGTTATGACTTGTCAGCTGCTTGTTGTGTATTTCAATGTCAGACATTGACGGGGCATTGTGAAGCCACGCATCAATATCTGATTGTGCTGGTGGCGGGTGTGATTCGAACCAGTTATCACGCTGAAACCCCCACAACTCGAACAATTTTCCGGCGGCAGGATTAAAGAGGTGGTGGCTTTGCATCGCCAGCGTTTTAGCTAAAGTGATCACTTCGGCTACATCGTTTGATACAGTGACAGTTTTCCCACTGGTGATGGCAGTATTGATGTGACTAAGTGTGCTGGGTTGCCAGGCATGCCATAATTCATTGCTATGTGAAAAACTATCTTGCAAAACCGATATACTACGATCCGCTGTTTGTTGATCTACGCCGTAAAGGCTGACACCAATTTCAGTGGCAAAGGCATAAATCGTTGCTTTTTGTACTTCAGGCTCATTGTCACAGGCAACAAGTAGCAGGGTGAGAAAAAAAAGGGGGATACTTTTTAGTGTCATTGGCATTTTTGTTCGAGACAATCCATTAGATCGCCGGCAATGTCCAGATTAAATTGATTGTCTAATTCGCGGATGCAAGTGGGACTAGTGACATTTATTTCGGTGAGATAATTCCCAATGACGTCGAGCCCAACAAACAATAATCCTTTTTTACGTAACATTGGCCCAACTTGTTGGCAAATCCAACGGTCATTATCAGTTAATGGCCGACCTTCAACCCGACCACCGGCAGCAATGTTACCTCGAGTTTCGCCAAGAGCCGGTATACGCGCCAGTGCGTAAGGCACAGGTTCACCATTAATCATTAAAATACGTTTGTCACCATCAATAATTTCAGGAATATATTTTTGTGCCATGACCGATTTGTTGCCATGTTCAGTCAATGTTTCGATGATCACTGAGGTATTGGGATCACCTAGCGGTACTCGGAAAATTGACGCGCCTCCCATACCATCCAGTGGTTTAAGGATAATATCGCCATGTTGCTTCTGAAATGAACGGATGAGTTGTTTTTTCCGTGTGACTAATGTGTCAGGGCAGCACTGTGGAAACCATGCCGTATAGAGCTTTTCATTGGCATCACGCAGGCTTTGTGGGTCATTAACCACAAGTACTCCCGCAGCTTGCGCCTGTTCAAGCAAATAGGTGCTGTAAATATATTCCATGTCGAAAGGCGGATCTTTTCGCATCAAAATAATATCTAAGTGTGTTAATGCACGAGTTGCGCTTTCACCCAGTTGGAACCAGTTAGCTTTATCTTCAACAACCTGCAACGGACGCATCAGCGCAGACACCATACCCTGATGCAAGAATAAATCAGATTGTTCCATGTAATGAATCGACCAGCCTTTAGCCTGAGCCGCTAGCAGCATGGCAAAGCTGCTATCTTTCTTGATTGTGATTTTGTCGATGGGATCCATAATGATCCCAATTTGTAGTGTCATAATGGCGTTCTTTAATTACAAAATAAGTAGCTAAATTCTACCTGAATTTGCTGTTTCTCAGTGTTGATTTGTGCAAGCTTTTAATAAACACATGCTGACATCGCCACATAAGAGAGGGATATTCGATATAATCGTTGAGTTTTCGATAACAGATTGTGATGTTTAACTAATGACTATAACCGCTGCGACTGTGGCAGAAACGCCAAAAACTTTTCAAGATCTGATACTGAGATTGCAACAATATTGGGCGCAGCGAGGCTGCGTATTGTTGCAGCCATACGACATGGAGGTGGGGGCTGGTACTTTCCACCCGGCTACTTTCTTGCGCGCTATCGGCCCTGAGCCATGGAGTACGGCTTATGTGCAACCTTCACGCAGGCCAACAGATGGTCGTTATGGAGAAAATCCAAACCGACTGCAACATTACTACCAATTTCAGGTAGTGCTAAAACCATCTCCCCACAATATTCAGGATTTGTATCTTGGATCATTACAAATGTTAGGTATTGATACATCAGTGCATGATGTTCGCTTTGTTGAAGACAATTGGGAGTCGCCGACATTAGGTGCATGGGGCCTAGGCTGGGAAGTCTGGTTAAATGGTATGGAGGTAACCCAGTTCACTTATTTTCAACAAGTGGGTGGACTGGAGTGTCGTCCAGTCAGTGGTGAAATAACATATGGGTTAGAGCGTATTGCAATGTATCTGCAAGGTGTGGAAAGTGTTTATGACCTAATCTGGTCAGACGGCCCGATGGGAACAGTGACTTACGGTGACGTCTTTTTACAAAACGAAATCGAAATGTCGACATACAATTTCGATTATGCCGATGTCGACGCATTATTTACCCTGTTTGACAATTGCGAACGAGACAGTGAACGGATGATTGAGGCGGGATTGCCATTGCCTGCGTATGAACAGGTACTGAAAGCATCACACACCTTTAATATGCTTGATGCCCGTAAAGCAATTTCGGTGACTGAACGTCAACGGTTTATTCTTAGGGTGAGGACTTTAGCGCGGGCGGTAGCGCAAGCTTATTATGATAAACGTGAGGCACTTGGGTTCCCCATGCTCAAAGATAATAAGGAGGTGCAATCGTGAGTCATGTAAGCGACTTATTGATTGAGCTTGGTACTGAAGAGTTGCCACCGAAGGCGCTTAAAAAGCTAAGCGCTGCCTTTGAACAAGGTATTAAACAAGGCTTGGAAAAAGCAGAATTAGAGTTTGAGTCAATACGCAGTTATGCTGCGCCCAGGCGTTTGGCGGTTGTTGTCGAGCAGTTAGTATCAGCGCAACAAGATCGTGAAATAGAACGGCGAGGTCCGGCAGTAGCAGCGGCATTTGATGAACAAGGAATGCCGACTAAGGCCCTACAAGGCTTCGCCCGTTCTTGTGGCGTTGATGCCAGTGAACTAGAAAAAATGGAAACGGATAAAGGTGCATGGCTTGTTCATAAGCATCAGCAAAAGGGTGCACAAACCAGTGATCTGATTGGTGATATTCTGCGACAGGCATTACACGATCTACCGATTCCTAAACGAATGCGTTGGGGCGATTTGCCTGGTGAATTTGTCCGGCCTGTACATTGGTTAGTGTTGTTATTTGGCGATGAGATCATTCCAATGGAAATATTGGGTGTCACCTCAGGCCGACAAAGTTATGGTCACCGGTTTCATCATCCGCAGGCGATACGTATTGAATCAGCGCAAACCTACGCGCCGCAACTGGAGGTGGAAGGACACGTGTTAGCTGATATGACAGCACGTCGTGAAGCGATACATGGTCAAGTACTGGAGTTAGCTGTTCAATTAGGCGGAGAAGCTGTTATTAATGAAGACTTATTAGATGAGGTGACTGGGCTAGTGGAATGGCCGGTGGCGTTATCTGGGTCTTTTGATGCACGTTTCTTAGAGTTACCTGCCGAGGCACTTATTTCTTCAATGGAAGAGCACCAAAAGTATTTTGCCGTGCGCGATAAATCAGGCCAGTTATTACCTTGCTTTATTACCATTTGTAATATTGAAAGCACGGATCCTGCACAGGTTATTGCGGGTAATGAGCGTGTCATTTTGCCCCGTTTAAGTGATGCCGCTTTCTTTTGGGACACCGATCGCAAGCAGCCTTTATACAACCATTTGGATACGTTGAAATCAATCGTCTTTCAGAACAAGCTAGGAAGTGTTTTTGATAAATCAAGTCGCGTTGCCAAACTGGCGAGCCATATTGCTGGGCAGATAGACGGTAATCAGAGCCTGGCGGAACGGGCTGCACTACTGGCTAAATGTGATCTTGTGACGGAAATGGTGGGCGAGTTTCCAGATCTGCAAGGGATTATGGGCCGTTATTATGCCCGATTGGACGGTGAAGAAGATGAAGTCTGCGAGGCACTAGATGAACAATATCTGCCTCGTTTCTCAGGAGATACATTACCCACGACAAAAACGGGACAAGCGCTTAGCCTGGCTGAAAAACTAGACACATTGCTGGGCTTGTTCAGCATCGGTCAACCGCCGACAGGGGTTAAAGATCCTTTTGCTTTGCGTCGTGCCGCATTGGGTGTGTTACGAATTATTATCGAAAAACAACTGGATATTGATTTGCGTTCAGTGTTAGAAAATGGTTTTGCAAGCTATGGTCAGATAGCAACTGAACCCGATACGGTAGAACAGGTACTCCATTACCTTTTTGACCGTTTACGCGGCTATGCTGGTGAAAAAGCATATGCAAACGGTTTGTTTGAGGCTGTACTAGCAGTTAAAACGACGCGGCCGCTCGATTTTATGCAGCGTTTGCAAGCGGTTGCCTCGTTTCATCAATGGGAACAGGCTGAAGCGTTGGCCGCAGCGAATAAACGGATTGCCAATATTCTGCGTAAAAATGAGGTGGAAGCTACGATACATATGGTTGATAGCAAGTTGTTGCATGAACCAGCCGAACAGGCACTCGCCGAGAAAATCACAAAGGTCAACATGGAACTGGCGCCACTCATTCATGCAGGTGATTATATGGCGGTATTAACAGTGTTAGCTGATATGCGCGAAACAGTCGATGATTTTTTTGATACAGTGATGGTGATGGCAGACGATGCAGCTGTTCGTCAAAATCGTTTTGCTTTACTTAATCAAACACGATCATTATTTTTACAAGTAGCTGATATTTCGTATCTGCAGTAAAAATAAAAGAGGCAGAATAATTATGGTGATTTCGCGATTAAGTAGTTTTAGATAATAATGTTTCGGAGAAAGCATCATGTCATTGATAATTCTTGATCGCGACGGTGTGATTAACCATGATTCGGATGAGTTTATAAAATCACCGACCGAGTGGAAACCAATCGAAGGTAGTCTCGAGGCGATAGTCAAACTAAACCACGCTGGTTATCGAGTGGTTGTGATTACTAATCAATCTGGAATCGCACGTGGTTTATTTGACGTCCATACGCTGACACGTATTCATAGCAAGATGCGAAGGATGCTGGCACAAGTGGGGGGTAAGTTTGAAGCGATTTTATATTGCCCGCATGGACCGACAGATGATTGCGACTGTCGTAAGCCGCTGGCTGGCGCATTTTCTGAGCTATCTCATCGTTTACGGATTGACTTGAATGGCGTACCCACAATTGGCGATTCTCTTCGCGATATACAAGCTGCGCTCACCGTTGGAGCCAAGCCAATTTTGGTTAAAACTGGCAAAGGTGAAGTGACAGCAGCCGATCCTGATTTGCCAAAAGATATTCTTATTTATGATGACTTGGCGGCTGCAGTCGATGCATTACTCGAGAGCCGTGTTTGATGCTATTTATTCGCTCTTTAGTATTTTCTGGCCTGCATGTCATCACCGCTATCTTTTTTTCATTACTCAGTGTCATTGTCTGGCCTTTGCCATTTAGATGGCGTTATAAAGTAGTGAGTCAGTGGGCCATTGTTAATTTATGGTTGTTGCAGAAAATTTGTAGAATTTCTTATGTTGTGGAAGGCCTGGAAAATATTCCAGACGAACCGTGCATTATCATGTGCAAACATCAATCATCATGGGAAACGCTCGCACTGCAGGCAGTGTTTCCACCTCAAGTCTGGGTGCTTAAGCGTGAATTACTGTGGATTCCATTTTTCGGCTGGGGGTTAGCCTCTTTGAACCCTATTGCAATTGATCGCTCTGCCGGTAGGAAAGCCTTGAATCAAATTGTGGAACAAGGGCATGATCGCTTATCCTCAGGCGCTTGGGTGATTATTTTCCCGGAAGGAACACGCATACCAACAGGTGAAATGGGTAAATTTGGGATGGGGGGCGCATTTCTTGCCATTGAAACGGGGTATCCTGTCGTTCCAGTTGCTCATGATGCGGGCAAAGCATGGCCAAAACATGGATTTATAAAACATCCGGGCGTGATTAAATTGGTTATTGGCGATAAGATAGCTATAGACAATAACAGCAAGGCATCAGAAATAAATAAGCAAGTCTTTCAATGGATGGATGAGAAAATGTCTCAGCTGGAAGGTCGGCAGCCCAGTTCTACAGTGTTGAACGAGGATAAATAGTGTGACGAAGTCTGAAGGTATTTTACGACTATTATTAGTGAATGACTCATTAACAGAAGCCGATAATATTACAAATATCTTAAGGAGTACTGGTTATGCTGTTCGGGCGACGCGACATGATACGCTAACAGGAATCGAAACAGCCCTTAATAATCAATCATGGGACTTGCTGATATGCAAGGCTTCATTAACAGCGGCACCACCGGAAGAACTGGTTAATTATGTTCACAGACTAGGCCGCGATCTCCCGTGTATTGTTCTGACAGCATCTCATGATGATGTGGAGAGCATTTATGAGCTTGCTGTCCAAGATGTGATTCCCAGTAGTGACAATCGACATATACAATTTGCCGTTGAAAGAGAATTACAAAATTTATTTATGCGTCGTCTAGCCAGACGAAATGAACGTGCCTTAAGAGAAAGTGAAAAACGCTCACGACTATTACTCGAGAGTTCCCGTGATGCTGTGGCATATATGCATGAAGGGATGCATATCTACGTGAATAATGCTTATTTGGCCTTATTTGGTTTTGAAGAACCAGAGGATGTCAGCGGTTTACCCATGCTCGACCTGATTACAGTTGAAGATCATGCTAAATTTAAGACAATTTTCAGGCAGTTTTCGGAGCAAAGTGATGCCAAGCCTCAGACAGTTTCGGTGCGGTGTGTCAAAACAGATAGTTCTGGCTTTAAAGCGAATATTGAATTCAGCCATGCAGAAGTTGAAGGTGAGCCTTGTACACAAGTAGTTGTTCGTCATGATGATGAGGATGTTGATCCTGAAGCTCGGATTCAATTATTACGTGATCATGATTTTTTAACGGGACTTTATACGCGGGCTCGTTTCCTCGATGAACTTGAGTATGTCGTGGGAAGGGCAGGCGAGGGACGCGGTGATGCTGCCTTGCTTTATTTGGTGATTGATGAATTTCAGTCTATTAAAGAGAAGCTGGGATTAGGTAGCAGTGACTTAGTTATTAAAGAAGTTGCCGAGTTATTAAAAAGCGTATTGGGCGAGAAAGATCTGCTGGCTCGTTATTCAGATCAGGTCTTTACGATTATTATTGATAGCGATGATGATACTTATGTGGAACAGCGTGCGGAAAAGTATCGGCAAGCAATTGAAAGCTATGTGTCTAGTCAGTTAAATCAGAAAATTGATTTACGCTGCAGTATTGGTGTTAGTCGTATATCAGAAAAATCATCGACTATAGATGCGGTTTTAAATAATGCGGATAAAGCCTGCATGCAGGCACAACGCAATGGCGGCAATCAGGTTACGCGCTTCCAAGTGGCTCTGATAGATAAGAGTGAAGATATTGATGAAGCGACGCTTAGGAAAATGGAACTGGAAGAAGCGTTAAAGAACGATAATTTTATATTATATTATCAACCGATAGTCTCCTTGCATGGTCGTGAGCAGGAATTGTATGAGGTATTGCTCAGATATAAAGGCGAGGATGGGCAGGTAATTTCAGCTGAAAAATTCATTGAATCAGCAAAACAAAGTGATCTGATGGAAGAAATTGATCAGTGGGTTATTTTGCATGCTATAAAGAAATTGACAGAACACCAGCAGCACTATCCCAAGACACGTTTATTCATCAAACTTTCTGCGCAAACAGTTTGCGACCCAGAATTTATTGATTGGTTAATAGCTACATTTAAAAACAATAATATTGACGCCAATGCTTTTATTTTTGAGATGAGTGAGACCCAAGCCATAGAAAATATTGCTGAGGTAGAAACAATGATCGCAAAAATAAAACAAGCGGGTAGTGAATTTGCTTTAGAACATTTTGGTTCAGGCCTTGACTTCTCATCTACGCTAGACGTACTGGATGTCGATTATCTTAAAATTAACGGTACCTTTGTTAAAAATATGGCTAAAGATACTGAAAACCAGGCTGCAGTTAAAGCAATCATTGAAATGGGGAAAAACGCAGATAAACAAACAATAGCTGAGTTTGTTTCTGACGCAAGTAGTCTTGCCGCATTATGGCGTTTAGGCGTTGACTATGCGCAAGGCTATTATATTCATGAACCATCAGAGAGCCTTGACTATAACTTTGAAGAGGATGAATTGTAGCCAAGGTTGGCTTTCTGTTTTATTAGCTATTTTGCAATGCCCTGATACGGTCCTCAAGCGGAGGATGGGTCATGAATAATTGACTCAAGCCTCCACCGCGACCACCTGATATACCTAGAGCATGCAATTGGTCAGGTAATGGTTCAGTCGATTTAGCAGCTAAACGCTTTAATGCTGCAATCATTTTGTTTGCACCGGCTAGATTAGCTGCACCGGCATCAGCACGAAATTCACGTTGACGGCTAAACCACATGACAATAATACTGGCTAGAATGCCTAGTAGTAACTCAGCGATAATGGATGTAATCCAAAATGCCGGACCATGACCGCGTTCGGTTTTAAATACTGTACGATCAACAAAGTGACCAATGACCCGTGATAGGACAATGACAAACGTGTTAATGACACCCTGTATCAGAGCCATTGTTACCATATCGCCATTGGCAATATGGCTGACCTCATGAGCTAAGACTGCTTCTACTTCATCCTCTGTCATGGCTTGCATTAAACCGCTACTGACTGCAACCAATGCATTATTTCGGCTCATGCCCGTTGCAAACGCATTAGGTTGTGCAGAGTCATAGATCGCCACTTCAGGCATTCCAATACCAGCACGCTGCGCTTGTCTACGAACAGTATTCATTAGCCATATTTCAGTCTGATTACTTGGGCTTTCAATAACTTGCGCGCCAGTCATGCGCTTGGCCGTCCACTTGGAAATGGCAAGTGAAATAAACGAGCCCGAAAAACCAATGACCCCGGCATAGATTAGTAGTGCGTTAATATTAAGATTGACGCCTTGTTCATCAAGCAGGCTTTCAATGCCTAATAGTCGTAACGTAACACTTAATACGGCTAGAACAGCAATATTAGTACCCAGATAAAGTAAGATTCGTTTCATTTCGGTCTAGCACTCTGATAATAGATAACGCAAATATAGGTACGGCGACTCTGTTTTTCAAGTCGGTACGAGTTGTTTTATGACTGTTTCTTCAATATTGTCATGGGTTTTGCCATCAGCATGGGTTATAAGGGAACTGAAAAAGATATGTCCTTGTTTAATATAGCTACCAGATGGCGGTATATCATGGCATTCAGCAGGCCATCTCATGTTGTCAGCAATGATGTAGTTTTTTTTGGCAAAATGGTATTGCAATGACACCGGCTTGACTGCGTTCTGGATATTGTCAGGTAATTCTGCCTGCTGACAGGCCTCAATATGTAATCGTAGCATGAGAGCAGGATCAAGGCTAAGTTCTGCTGAGGCACTTGGTCTCGGGTTTATTTCTGTTAACAGTAGTTCATGTTGTTCAGAAATCATAAAGTCTAAGCTATTAAGTCCTGCCAAACTCAGGGCTATAACCAGTTTACCAACCATGCGTTCAAGTTGTTGTTGTAGGTCAGTGGGTAACACGAGCGGTGTTTCAATACGACTAAGCTGGAAGGGTGTTGAACTGTTAGCTAACACATATTGCTTATTGATAAGAATTAGTCTATAGCTATCACGATTAGCTAGAAACAGACAGGAACCTGACTGCCCAGTGATGAACCGTTGAAAGTAATCGTCGGTTACAGGCACAGTATCCTGCAGATGACGAATATGAGTACCACCATAAGCGAAGGCTGATTTTAACAGCCAATCCTGCGCTAAGGGTGGCGGCGAACTCAGGCGAGTGCTGGGATGGGCAATACCCAGTTTTTTGAGCAATGGGAAAAATAAGGCAGGTGTCTTGCTATGTTCGACAGTAGCAGTGGTATTAGCGACTAACTGTATCTGTTCAGGCAGCCGATCAAGAATGGGATAAAACTTTTCAACGCCGCTGCCATAAATAAGCAAACAGGCTTGTCCTTGAGTGATGGACTGGATGGTGGCGTTAAGTTGTTGTTCATCATGTAAATGAGTCGCTGAGATGCCTTGCCAACGAGAGCTTGCAAGACGGGTATCAATGTCACCAAAGCAATCGATCACCCAGACTTGGTAACCAAGTTGCTGTGCTGCTTGTGCTAAAAAGCGGCCACTTTGTGCAACTATCAGTAGGGGTTGCACAAACTATCAAAAAGGCTAGGCAAGTTTGCGAGCGTCGTTAAAGGCATTTCTAAAGTCCAGATAGACGGGAGATTCGCTCTCTAACGTTTGCTGTAGCAGTGTATGTTGCAGTTTGTATTTGACATTGCCAACAGCCAGTGCACCTACGCCAACTGCACCTTTAGCATTAATAGCATGCGTAAGTGGTGCGCCGTAGTCCATTAAAGTAATACCCTCAATACCAAGAGGTGGCACAGCATTGACATCGCCGGCAACTTTGAGCTTTTTTGCATCAGATAATACTGAGGAGTTAAGTACCTGAATCCCCGCTTTGGCCGTACAGAAAACGATATCAGCATCGGCTATCAAGCGGGCCTTATCAGCATCAGATGCAGCTGTAGTCGCCGTCAGCTCAACTTGATAACGGTGTTTTGCTTCATTAGCATAGTCTAAGGCGGTATCAACAGAGAAATGGTCAACGATAGTTGTATTAGCACCTTGTCCGGCTACAATCACGGCCGTGGCTAAACCAACGGGACCTGTACCGCCAAAAACAACTGCTTTTTTGTCCTTAAAATCTTCCTTAAAATGGTTTTTAAGTTCACGTTCGACACAGGCCACCAGTGCCGCTGCGGTGGTAAATGCACCGCTGGGATCTGCAAAAACTGAAACTTCAAAAGGTGGTACCATCGCTTTTTTTGTGGCTTCCAACATGTCCATAGCCTGTCCAATATCACGGCCACCAATAAAAATTCCTGTTCGTTTTACACCTGAGGGGCCACGTGAAAAGATGACATCCTGCGTCATATCTGCGATTTCTTCTAATTTGATATTTTCATAAGGAAAAGCAATATCATAACCAGCATCAATAGCCATATTAATGTCAAATGGGCTGCTGTGATGCATTGGAGTAAACATATGGATGATAGAGCGTTTTGACATGACGTATCCTTTTTGGTGTTAGTTATGGGGCAGTAATTCAATATCAGCGCCAGAGGCTTGAGCTTGTGTCACAATGACTGAAAAATTTTCCGGTTGCTCAAACTTCTCTGCAATAACTTGTGTTAGCTGAGTTTGCAACTGTTCTGCTACTTGTTGGTCAGCAACAAAAACACAACCAGTTGGCCCCCATGAACTTTGTGCAATACCTTTATGCCCGAGGCTTTTAGCATAGTCTAATAGTATTGCTATGTCTTGACTAGTATAGCGGCCACCTTGAACAGGTGAAAAATGGTCACCAATCCGGGCCTGAATTTCAGTGATAGCTTCACAAAAAGCATCGATATCTGTTTCAATGAGTGCCGGCATTAATTTCATTAGGGTTAGATGGCATATCGCTTGTGCTTGGCCGAGCGGAAATGTAGGTAATTCTTTGAAGGCGGATGTCTCTTGTGTGCCATGTACGCCCTGACGATAGTGTTCCATGATAAGCACAATTCGCCAATGTTTTGGGAAAGGGTAGTTGACAAGCATAGGCGGGGTGGCTGCCTTCATAGGCACGCCACCATCAATAATAAAACCACCCTGATCAAAAGCTGCAATACCTATCCCCGAACGTTGTCCACGTTGTAATGCCATAGCTATTTGCTGGGTGGATGCATTAATGCCATGTAAACGGCACAATGCGGTAGCAACGGTTAAAGCCAGCTGAGTACCAGAACCTAAACCGGCATGTTCTGGTATAGACTCAATAATGTCGAGCTCGATACCATGATGCATGGTTGGCACCTTTGCACCGAGCGAAAGGTAAAAACGCGATAAAAGCGCATTTATTTTAATGATCTGTGCGTCAGATGCTTTTATCACATGACGTGATGTACCGGTTAATTTAGCTTCAAGGGTCGTATTATGACTAGCAATAGCCAAACCAATACTGCCAAATTTTCTGCCGCTTTGACCGTTCAAGTCGAGAAAGCCAAGGTGGAGGCGTGCTGGTGCGCGTACCCTAACAGGGGACGCCAGATGAGTTGCTGTTGAAGCAGTCGCCGGCACTATTTCTTGTCTATTTTACAAGCAATATCGTAAATTGTCGTTTCATCAAAAAACTGATCATTACTATCAAATAATGACGAAACAGTCTTTTGGTGAATCTTCATCTTGAGGTTACCAATTGCAATAGCACCATAAAAACGAATACCACTTTTTTCTACGCCATCATCCATCACGTCAATTTCTTCCACACCGAGTGGTGGTACAGCATTAACATCAGCAATAACTTCCAATGTGTCACTTTGTGTCCAGGCAGATTTAGGAAGAATACAGACACCTGCAGGACCACTGGCAATCGCTACATGGGCATCTTTAAGCAGCGCGTTGACGGATTCATCACTCCGAGTTTGCGCTGGAGTGACCTCTACACCGTAATCTTCTTTCATTTGTTCGGCGATAACTGTGGAACGTTTAATATCGCGGCAGGTAAGAACAACTTCAGCAGCTCCTTCTTTTAACAAGTAAAGGGCAGTGCGTTGACCGACCGGACCAGCGCCAAGAATCACTACTCTTTTACCCTTAACATCGTAATTAGTCATGACTTTACGCGCAACAGCAGCAGCGGTGGTATTTGAGCCATTAGGATCAAGCATAACTGAAACACGAACAGGACCAAAAAACGCCTTTTTGACAGCTTCGCCAACTAAGTCACTGGCAACGACATTAGAGCCACCGATAAAAATAGCACTGTTTTTTAAACTTTTACCACCACGAGTAAAGATCATACCGTGAACGTGAGCAGTCACATTTTCACGATTCACGCCACCATAAGCAATGATGTTATCCACATTCGAATCGTATGCTACCGCCTGGTCAAAGGCGCTGGGAATAGGATCGGTATCGAGATGTAGCAATAACTTTTTCATTCATTTACTCCTAACTTATTAAGTTTGATGCGAGATGGCGCAGAATAGTTGCAAAAGTTTACATCATGTCATTGCTGCGAGGGAAATGCAGTCATTATTTAGCCGGTGATGACAGGTTAAAAATCATTCAGCAATGAGCAAAATATCGGCAAAGGTAGAACTATAATACTGGTACAATACTGCTTTTTACAGATAGAAAAATAGAGTTGAGAGTTCATTATGACAGTCCGTACCCGATTTGCACCTAGCCCGACTGGTTATCTACATGTGGGAGGTGCTCGCACAGCATTGTTTTCATGGCTGTACGCAAGAAAACATGGTGGACAGTTTGTCCTGCGAATTGAAGATACGGATATAGAGCGTTCAACGCAAGAGTCAGTCAATGCCATATTGGAAGGCATGACATGGCTGGGTTTGGAATATGACGAAGGTCCCTTTTATCAAACAGAGCGTTTTGAACGCTATAAAGAGATCATTGCTCAGTTATTGCAACAAGGGGATGCTTATTACTGTTACTGCTCTAAGGATGAGCTGGACGCAATGCGTGAAGAGCAGCGAGCCAATAAAGAAAAGCCGCGTTATGATGGAAGATGCCGTCATCTTACAGAACCTAAACCAGGTATACAGCCTGTTATTCGCTTTAAAAATCCAACAGCAGGCAGTGTGATTGTTAAAGACGCAGTTAAAGGGGATGTTGAATTTCAAAATGCTGAACTGGATGATTTAGTTATAGCCCGGCCAGATGGCACGCCCACATATAATTTGACAGTCGTTGTTGACGATATTGATATGGGACTCACCCATGTTATTCGAGGCGATGACCATTTAAATAATTCGCCACGGCAAATTAATATCTTTAAAGCGTTGAAAGCGGAAGTACCAACTTATGCACATGTGCCGATGATCCTTGGCGATGATGGGGCGCGACTCTCTAAACGCCATGGTGCAGTTAGTGTGATGAGCTACCGTGATGAAGGATATTTACCGGAAGCTTTATTAAACTATTTAGTTCGTTTGGGTTGGTCACATGGCGATCAGGAAGTTTTCTCCTTGGAAGAACTGATTCAGTTATTTGACATTAATGATGTGAATAAAGCAGCATCCAGTTTCAATACAGATAAATTATTGTGGTTAAATCAGCAATACATTAAGTCGAGCAGTGCTGAACATATTGCCCATCATCTAAGCTGGCATTTAGGTCAGCTAGATATCGACCCTGCGAATGGCCCTGATATTTGCGATGTCATTACCTTACAACAGGAACGTGCAAAAACTCTGGTAGAGATGGCTCAAAACAGTGCGTTCTTTTATAAAGCTGTAGAACATTATGATGAAAAAGCAGCGCGAAAAAACTTGAATGAAGCAAGCCTGGATGTACTAAAAGATATGTTAAACCGCCTTGCTGTATTACCTGAATGGCTTGCGGAACCAATACATGAACAAATAAAGCTGTGCTCAACTGAAAGAGAAATTGGCATGGGCAAAGTGGCTCAACCAATCCGGGTTGCGATAACAGGGAACACAGTGTCGCCATCATTGGATGTGACATTGGCATTATTAGGCCGAGACCGGACACTATCGGCGATTGAGCAAGCCGTTAACTGGATTCAAGCGTCTAAAAATGAAGCGTAACAGCTAAGGTTGCCAACATTACTTAACGACTTTAAGGCTGGGTCGTGATTTATGTTCGGTCGGTTCAGGAGCTGGCGGTGTTGGTTCATCTTCAGTAAAGAACATGCCTTCGTTATTTTCCTTACCATAAATGGCTAAAATTGCATGGATAGGGATGAATAAATCCATAGACTTGCCGGAAAAACGTGCAGAAAACCGTATTAGCTCATTGTCAGCATGAAATTGACGGACGGCATCAGGTGCAACATTCAAGACAATACGATTATCAACGATGTATTCTGTAGGCACTTGCACGTCAGGGTGCCGGGTGTTGACTAGCAGGTAAGGTGTTAGCTGGTTATCGAGTAGCCATTCATAAATGGCCCGCACCAGATAGGGTTTTTGAGATGTCATGGGTTTTTATCGCATTGTAAGTTCAATATTACTCAAACTGGCTTGGAAAGTTGGCCGAGCGAACATACGTTCAGCATATTGTTCTACTGCCCATGCCTTGTTTGGCAGTTTAATACTAAGAGAGAATAAACGCCATAATAGTGGTGCGAGATAACAGTCCAAGATAGAAAACTCATCATTCATAAAAAAACGATGCTGTTCAAATGCAGGTGACAGAACTGTTAAATCTTCTATCAGCGTTTTGCGGGCTTGATTACTTTTTTGCTTACTTGACCCGCTAAGCGTCTGCCAGAGAGGATACCATTCCTGGTCAATACGATACAGCAGCAATTTTGTACGGGCTCGCCCTTCAGGATCAGAGGGTAGCAGCATCGGTTGTAGAAAGCGGTCATTGAAATAATCGATGATGATGTCACTGTTAAACAAGATTAAATCCCGGTTCACCAGGGTAGGGCTGTTGCCATATGGATTAGCGGCAGCAACTTCTTCGGGCCACGGCTTATCGATGCTATTTTCTATCGAAAGCGGAATATTTTTTTCTTGTGCGACAAAACGGACACGGTGACAGAGGAGGCACTCAGGGTCTGAATATAATGTCATAACTGCATGGCGATCACGCTTTGCCAAAGTAGACTCCTAACAATAAATTTGTAACAGCAATAGTTGGCTAGATAATCTAGTCCAGAGATTAAAAAAGGATTTATTATAGCTAATGTATATCTTTCCAATAAGCTTTTTTCATTGCATAAGCGAGTATAAATAAAATCACAAGATAGAGGAGTACCCACTTACCAATACTCAGTCGTTGGATTTTTGATGGCTCGCTGATATAAGCCAAAAAGTTGACCAAATCCCTAATAGTTTCATCATAGGTTATCGGAACATTCGTACCATCAGTCATTTCTGGTTGATGGTCAGTCTTTGGCAGAGACGTTAACTGATTGGTCTCGTTATTTTTTGTTTGGTAACCTTGTTGTTGCCAGAATACATGGGGCATACCAACATCTTTAAAGAACAGGTTGTTGGTGCCTAAGTAGTGAGCATCGTCTAGGTAAAAAGAACGCAAATAACTGTATAACCAGTCGGTACCCCTGGCACGAGCGATAACGGATAGGTCTGGCGGCATAATACCAAACCATTTATTGGCATCTTCTGGTCGCATTGCAACCGTCATGGGATCAACAATTTTCTCATGACCAAATATCAATTTATTTTTGACTTCTTGCTCAGTCATACCGATATCTTTTGCGAGACGGTTATAACGCATCAATTTAGCGGCGTGGCAGCTTAAACAATAGTCAACAAAGGTTTTAGCTCCTCGTTGTAACGAAGCCTGATCAAAGAGGTCAATGTCTACCGGATCAACAGACTGTCCACTGGATGCAGCAAACGTTGATAGTGGCAAATAAACACACAGAGTGAAGAGTATGGTACAAAATAGATTTTTCATCTGTGAGTTACCCTGTCTGGCTCAGGTTTATCCCGATCCATGGCCGTATAGATAGGCATAAAAATGAAAAATGAGAAATAAATGACCGCGAATATTCTCGCGAGAGTCGTATACAGTGTCGTTGCCGGGTGGGTCCCCAAATAGCCTAACGCTAAAAAGCTGATGGTGAAAATAATAACGGCAATACGAAATAAAGGTCCACGATAGCGGATTGATTTAACTGGGCTGCGATCTAACCAAGGTAGCAAGAATAATACAAAAATAGCTCCTCCCATGGCGATAACCCCAAACAGCTTATCTGGAACAGCCCGTAAGATGGCATAAAACGGAGTGAAATACCACACAGGAACAATATGTTCCGGCGTTTTTAATGGATCGGCAGGAATAAAGTTAGCACTCTCAAGGAACCACCCTCCAAAATCAGGCATATAGAAGACGACATATAAAAAGATAAATAAAAAGACAACGATGCCTACAGTATCTTTCACTGAATAATAGGGATGAAAAGGTATACCATCAAGTGGAACACCATTTTTGCCTTTATGCTTCTTGATTTCTACGCCATCAGGGTTGTTGGAGCCAACTTGATGTAAAGCCATGATATGTAACACGACTAAAGTCACTAGAATCAATGGAATAGCAATAACATGAAAGGCAAAAAAGCGGTTCAATGTGGCATCTGAGACCACAAAGTCACCTCGAATCCATAATGCCAATTCTTCACCAATAAAAGGGATTGCACCAAATAAAGAAATAATAACTTGTGCACCCCAATAAGACATTTGGCCCCATGGCAATAGATAGCCCATGAAGGCTTCAGAGATCAGCGTGAAATAAATCAACATCCCTAGTACCCATACAAGTTCCCGTGGTTTTTTGTAAGAGCCATAAATTAAGCCTCTAAACATGTGCATATAAATAACAATGAAAAAGGCGGATGCACCGGTGGAGTGTAAGTAGCGAATCAACCAGCCCCACTGCACGTCACGCATAATATATTCTACCGATACAAAAGCAAGCTCTGCATCGGGCTTATAGTGCATGGTCAGAAAAATGCCGGTTACAAACTGAAGAACTAATAAGAAGATGGCGATAGAGCCAAAAAAGTACAAGAAATTGAAATTTTTTGGTGCATAGTATTCTGACAGATGTTCCTTCCAAAGCTTAGATGCAGGGAAACGTTCATCTACCCACGCTAACAAACCCATTATGCTGTTCCCTCCATGTGTTCACCGATCACAATTCGGTTATCATCAACAAAATAATAGGGTGGAACGACAAGGTTGGTAGGGGCAGGCATGCTCTTATAGACCCTGCCTGCCAAGTCAAAACGGGAACCATGGCAGGGACAAAAGTAGCCACCTTGCCAATCTGGGCCAAGATCACTGGGGCCGATTTCAGGACGGAATGTAGGTGAGCAGCCCAAGTGAGTACAAATGCCAACCAGTACAATAATATCTTCACGAAGAGAGCGTAAAGGGTTTTGACAATAGTTCGGTTGTTGCTCGTCAACTTTGCTGTAGGGATCACTGAGCCGAGCGGTTTCAGCAAGTAATGTATCTATCGCCTGCTGGGAACGCCTGACTATCCAAACGGGTTTGCCTCGCCACTCTGCTTTTATCAGCTGGCCGATCTTAAGTTTACTGATGTCAACCTCAATAGGGGCGCCGGCAGCTTGTGCCCGCTCACTTGGAAACATTGATGCTAAAAAGGGAATTGTTGCAATAGCGGCACCTACACCACCAACAACTGTTGTAGCCTTTGTTAAAAAGCGTCGTTTTGATGGATCAACGCTATTTGTCATTGGGTAAATACCTCATAGAAGTAGAGCCTTTATCACTAAGAGCAACCGGTAGCACCATAGTGATTACGCTTGCCATCTTACTCAGCGTTCTGATTCTAGCATAACATTTTCTGTCGTGATCAAGCTTGAGTGAGATTATAAATGCGCGCTTTGTCGTTTTGAACGGTCGCGTTGGCCGTTGAATATGACCGTTAATTATGAATGAATCAAGATAAACTACTTTTTATCAGACAAAAAAACGGCATTATTACTCAGGTAAATAACGTCTGTAATTATGCTGTATCAATGACATGCAGTTATTTTGGTATCAGAAACTTGCTTGCTGAGAAGGTATTCCCTACGAAGGCTATGATGATGTGTAGTTTTATTGCGACATAAGTTGCAAAGCCAGCTTGTTTTATTTTAGGTATAATTTCTCAGTTATAGATTTCAGAATTAACGTTTTCATTAGGTCAGGTGTTTTATGCTAGCACCGGCTTAGAGGGAAGAGAGGTAATTACAATGCCATTATATGAATATCGCTGCGGCGCCTGTGGCCATGAGTTTGAAACATTACAAAAAATGAGTGATGAGCCTTTACTTCATTGCCCTGTTTGTGATGAACCTTCATTAAGAAAGCTTGTTTCAGCAGCCGGTTTTAGGTTAAAAGGCGGCGGTTGGTATGAGACAGATTTCAAGGCTGGAAACAAACGTAATTTAGCTGACACTGACTCAGCCACTAAAAAAGCGAAAACAGCAGATAATGACAGTGGCTCAGCCACTAAAAAACCTAAAGCAGCGGCTTAAATTGCTATCTGGATGTTAACTTTTAAGGCTAAACCACACAAAGATGCGTAGATATATTATTGCAGGGTTATTGGTTTGGATGCCGTTAGGCATCACTTTCCTCGTTGTACGCGCTATTGTCAGTTTATTGGACCGGACATTGCTGTTATTGCCTGAAATGTATCGGCCGGACAATTTGCTGGGGATGCATATACCCGGCCTGGGCGTATTACTTGCGATATTACTGGTCCTCGCTACCGGTATAATTGTTGCGAACTTCTTAGGTAAAAGAATGGTTGTTGCCTGGGAACATTTTTTAGCAAGAATACCGCTAGTACGTAGCCTTTATGCAGGTGTAAAGCAAATTATGGAAGCGGTGCTGGCAACAGACGCGCAATCGTTCCGTAAGGTGCTACTTTTGGAGTATCCGCGAAAAGGTATATGGAGTGTCGCTTTTATGACTTCAGACAGCTTGGGTGAAGTTCAGGAAAAAACATCACAAGATGTGATTAGTGTGTTTGTTCCTACGACGCCGAACCCAACGTCAGGATTTGTCATCATGGTGCCACGCTCTGAAGTTATTGAGTTATCGATGAGTGTAGAAGATGGTTTGAAAATGATTATTTCCCTGGGTGTCATTGTACCGCCTACATACAAGGAACGCTTAGTGACAGATCATCAGTTAGACGAAAAATAAGATTTTTTATATAGGTTTTTAGCCACACTTTTGAGTGGCTAAAGTGATAATTAGAGTAAATTTTAGGAAAAAACATGCGTAGCCATTATTGCGGCGATGTGAATGAAACATTAGAAGAAAAAACAGTTACGGTTGCGGGGTGGATGCATCGCCGACGTGACCATGGTGGGGTCATTTTTATTGATTTACGCGATCGAGAAGGCTTGGTTCAGATCGTATGTAATCCAGAAGATGCTGATAGCTTTGCAGTTGCAGAACGTGTACGCAGTGAATATGTCATTCAAATCGAAGGCATTGTTCGCTTACGACCTGAGGGCAGCGATAATCCTGAACTGAAAAGCGGTAAAATAGAAATTGTTGCTCAACGAGTGACTATTTTAAATACCTCGGAAACACCACCGTTTCCATTGTCTGAACAAGCGGAAGTCAGTGAAGACGTTCGTTTGCGTCACCGTTATATTGATCTTCGCCGTCCAGAAATGCTGCAAAAAATACGCTTTCGCTCACAAATAACGCGCCAGTTACGTGAGTTTTTGGATGACAATGGCTTTTTAGATATTGAGACACCCATTTTAACCAAAGCAACGCCGGAAGGTGCGCGTGACTATTTGGTGCCAAGTCGAACTCATAACGGCGAATTTTTTGCGCTTCCACAGTCACCGCAATTATTTAAACAACTGCTAATGGTGTCTGGTATGGATCGTTATTACCAGATCGTGCGGTGCTTTCGTGATGAAGATTTGCGTGCTGACAGACAACCAGAATTCACTCAGTTAGATATTGAGACTTCTTTTGTCGAAGAAGAAGACTTGATGGCAATGATGGAAGATATGATCCGTCATCTGTTTGCTAATGTATTAGGAGAATCCTTACCTAATCCGTTTCCAAGGATGAGTTATGCCGAGGCGATGGCACGTTTTGGCAGCGATAAACCAGACTTACGTATAGATCTTGAACTGGTTGAAGTCAGCGACTTGATGAAAGCAGTTGATTTTAAAGTTTTCTCAGGCCCTGCCAAAGATGAAAAAGGTCGTGTTGCAGCGTTGCGTGTGCCAAACGGTAGTGAGTTGAGTCGTAAACAAATCGATGATTACACTAAATACGTTAGTATTTATGGTGCTAAAGGGCTTGCTTATATTAAAGTCAATGACCTTAGTGCAGGTCGGGAAGGGTTACAGTCACCCATTCTGAAATTTTTACCTGATGACGTTGTGAATGCGATTATGGAAAGAACAGGCGCCGAATCAGGAGATTTGGTATTTTTTGGCGCCGATAAATCTAATATTGTCAATGAGGCGCTCGGTGCATTACGTGTCAAGTTGGGCCATGATTTAGATATGGTTCACCATGGCTGGAAACCGTTATGGGTTGTCGCCTTCCCTATGTTTGAATGGGATGATAAGGCGGAGCGTTGGTCAGCATTACATCATCCTTTCACAGCCCCACGTGAGTCTGACATTGAATTGCTAGAAAGTGATCCTGGACAGTGTCTCTCTCGCGCTTACGATATGGTATTGAATGGAACTGAGCTTGGTGGTGGATCTATGAGGATTTACCGGGCTGATGTTCAATCTAAGGTTTTTGATTTACTAGGAATTAGCAAGCAAGAAGCGAATGATAAGTTTGGTTTCTTATTAGAGGCGTTGAAGTTTGGGTGTCCTCCACATGGCGGGTTAGCATTTGGTTTGGATCGTCTGGCTATGCTGATGACAGGTTCAGCCTCCATTCGTGATGTCATGGCCTTCCCTAAAACACAGTCAGCGAGTTGTTTGCTGACCAATGCGCCAAGTCATGTCAGTGATGAGCAGTTGAAGGAGCTGAATATCCGCCTGCGGAAATTGCCGGGTGCAACGGATAGCTAACTTTAGCTTTCTAGGTTTTATGTAATAATAGGTTGATAAAACGAAGGTGGAATCATGAATAACAGCTCACAGACAATACCAGAAACAGAGCGCCGTTATGAGGTTAGTCAAAGTGATTTGCCATTATGTTGTCCTATGCCGGGCAAAGATAGCTGGGATGCACATCCACGGGTGTATTTAGATATTGAGAGTAACGGCGAGGTATTGTGCCCATATTGTGGTGCAACCTATGTTTTAAAACAGAAGTGATTTAATGCAAACATTACATGTAGCTGTTGCAGTTGTATTTAATAAACAACAAGAAGTGTTACTGGCACTGCGCCAATCACATCAGCATCAAGGCGATTTATGGGAGTTTCCAGGCGGCAAGATCGGTCCTGGTGAACATATTTTTGCTGCGCTACAAAGAGAGTTAAAAGAAGAAGTTGACCTGACTGTTATTGATGCAGAACCATTACTTAAAGTTGCTCATCAGTATGAGGACAGAGACGTTCTACTCGATGTATGGCAAGTGACAAGTTACAGTGGCGAAGTGTATGGCCGTGAGGGTCAACAAATCCAGTGGAAAGCGATAGATAAACTGAGACAAGTTGATTTCCCGGCAGCGAACCAAGCCATTGTTGACGCTGTCGAAACGCTTACAATTAACATATAGTCAAGGCGGTTGTTTTAATGAGTTTGGCAGAAGAAATACCACAAGGGTTACAGGCACGAATCGATAATCTTATTGATACTGTGACGCCCTCCCCTTGGCTAAACAAAGCGCAAGAAGCTGATTATATTGAGAAGATCAAACAGTTATTGCAAGAAAAAAATGCTGTTTTAATTGCCCACTATTATGTCGATGATGCATTGCAGGCACTAGCCGAGCAGACTGGCGGCTATGTGTCTGACTCATTAGATATGGCGAATTTTGGCTCTCAACACTCTGCCAGTACGCTGGTGATCTGTGGTGTTCGGTTTATGGGGGAAACGGCCAAAATATTAAGTCCTGAAAAAACAGTTATCATGCCGACACTGGATGCTGAATGCTCGTTAGACCTAGGGTGTCCTATTAAGGAATTCAGTGAGTTTTGTGACCAATATCCCGATCATACGGTAGTGGTTTATGCCAATACGAGTGTTGAAGTTAAAGCACGTGCTGATTGGATCGTGACATCTAGCAACGCTATTCCTATCATTGAGCATTTAAAGGCGCAAGGTAAAAAAATAATATGGGGACCTGATAAACATCTAGGTCAATATATTAATAATAAAACAGGCGCTGATATGGTGCTATGGCAGGGTTATTGTGTTGTCCATGATGAGTTTAAAGTCAACGAATTAGAACAATTGATGCAGAAACATCCCGAGGCAGATGTACTGGTTCACCCAGAGTCGCCAGAGGGTGTGATAGCGCTGGCTGATTTTGTAGGCTCGACGAAGCAGATTATTGCAGCCGGTAAACGTTCAAATGCTGATACGCTAATTATAGCTACTGACCATGGCCTGTTTTATAAAATGAGCCAACAGGTTCCGAACAAACGCTTAATTCCCGCACCTACCGCTGATAAAAGTGCTACGTGCAGGAGTTGTGCGCATTGCCCCTGGATGGCAATGAATACGCTGGATAAACTGTATGAAGCGTTACGTCTAGAAACGAATGTGATCGAAGTTGATGAGCAGGTTAGGAAGGCTGCTCTGCTACCACTAGATAGAATGTTAACGTTTTCTCGGCAGCAAGGCATTTTAACAGCGGGTGATGCCTAAGACGCTTCGCCTAGTGGTAGTTGTCTGGATACATTTCTTCGTTGATATTCTCATCGATAGCAGGTTCTCCGGCAATACGGTGATTTTCAGACGCCCAATCACCTAAATCAATCATTTTGCAGCGCTCACTGCAAAATGGTCTCCATGTTGATGATGGTTGCCATAGTACCGGTTTTCCACATTGTGGGCAGTGAACAGTTGTCGGCATAAACTTTCCTACATTGCGCAGCAGCAAAGGGAAAAGTTAATGTCATTTTCAATTTGCTGTGGACGTTGTGTGATATCAAAATGCATAAAACGGACTGTAAAACGGTGTTTACCACCACTGATTTCGGGATAGCAGTTTAGTGATTTGTCGACGCTAACGCGAACCAGTTGATGAGGCACACTTTTATCTAAACTATGTTGATAGAATCCTGAATGAGCCTCTTTGGGTGTGAAGCCCGTACTTTGCCTGATTAATTTCAAGATAATATCAATGGCATTACGCACAGTTGCGTACTGGTCATACCATTTAAGCAATTGTTGTCGGCGATCTTGTGGGTCAACGTGCTGCAGCCAAAAGTGGTAGCTAGGAATGTCAAAATCACATGTTCCGCCAGGAATGCTGGAGCGTTGACGGATACTGTATAAAAAATCGTTTTCACGAAGCTGTTGGCCGATAGAAAACTTGTTAGCATGCAGACTATCAAGTATCACGTCTAGCTCGGCAAGCAGCTCTTCCAGTGCTTTTTTGTTCACGCCTGGGCTATTTTCGAGTGCCGATAATGTCGTGATAAGTCGTTCTAATTCTTTAATGAGTTCTGATTTTAAGTCGCTACGTTCAAAAACAGATAAGATAGAAAGCAGACCATCAATCGCCTCACGGTTTTGCAACTCGGTGTCGGATTTCAGAGCGTCATCCACACGCAAGAATAGAAACTCAAGTCTCAGGAATGTTCGTATACGCTCATTGAGCGGTTGTTCGTAAATAATAGTATCTGGCACAGTGGTTTCTAGTAAATCTTTACAGTAAGCCCTCTATTCTCCATGACATTGTGTTAGCTGACAACTACTGTACGATTAATTCGCAAGTTTGAGGTAATAATGGTGAAGCCTGTCGACTTTTTGTTGCAGACTGTCATGAGTACCATCGTTATTGAGAATTTCATCGGCATATCGTAACCGTGTTTTGCGGGCACTCTGCACTTTAATGATTGCCTTAGCTTCTATGGTGGTAATGTCATCACGTTGTATTAAACGTTGAAGTTGGAGGTCCTCTGGCGTATCGATGACAAGAACATGATTAACCAAGTCAATCATGTCGGCTTCGATAAGCAGTGGAATGGCAAGTATGCAGTAATCAAAGTGGCATGCGTTGCTTTGCTCAATCAACTTTTGTCGTATTACAGGATGAAGAATTTTTTCTAATTGTTGTTTTGCTTTTGCATCGGAAAAAATGAGCTGGCGTAAATAAGCGCGATCTAACTGACCATCTGACGAGCATACTTTTTTGCTAAAAGTATTAATAATACGTTGATAACAGGGCTGACCGATTTCAACCAGTTGTCTTGCTATCATATCGGCGTCGATAATCGGTACGCCCAGTTGCTCAAAGTAGTGGCATACGGTCGTTTTCCCACTAGCAATACCACCTGTTAAGCCTACCTTTAGCACGATACTATCCTATGCCAGCAATCTTAAGATAGTGTTCGATAATTGTATCTCCCCAAACTAATGTTATCCAACCCGCTGCTGCCAGGTAAGGACCGAAAGGAATCGTTGAATCACTTTGTTGACGTTTGAGAACGATAAGTGTGATACCAATGATAGCGCCGACAAGGGATGATAATAGAATGATAGTCGGTAAATATGACCACCCCAACCACGCGCCTAGAGCCGCTAACAGCTTGAAATCGCCATATCCCATGCCTTCTTTACCGGTAATAAGCCGGAATATATGGAATACTAGCCAAAGCGAAAGGTATCCTGCAATGGCACCAATGACACTGGATTGCAGATCTGTGAAGGTAGTAAACAGATTGAAGAAAATACCCAACCAGAGTAATGGCAGGGTGATATCGTCAGGTAATAGTTGATGATCGGCATCAATGAAGGTTAATGCAATTAGCGACCAAGTTAGTAGCAATGCACCAAGACAAGCCCAGTTGAAACCAAAATGTACAGCTACAATGGCAGATAAAATGCCTGTAAACGCCTCAACAATTGGGTAACGGTAGGGAATGGCCGTTTTACATTCACGGCATTTGCCGGCAAGGAAAAGATAACTGATGACTGGAATATTTTCTATTGCAGTAATCGCATGTTGGCACTGAGGACAACGTGAACGAGGTTTTGCCAGTGTAAATGCTTCTTGTTCAGTGGTTTGCTTTCCTGCTAGCTCATCACATTGAATTAACCATTGCCGTTGCATTATCAGTGGTAAGCGATAGATGACGACATTAAGAAAGCTACCCACTAACAGTCCGAGAACAGTCACTATAGCTATAAAGAGTACAGGGGATGTGTTTAACTGCTCAATAAGGGACATAAATTTTCGATCCAGTGAGAAACCTGTTAAGTAGCGTAGGTCGCCGTAATCAATTTGCAACTTAATTTATACATTGTCATTGACGGGCTTTGCATGTTGTATCAAGTCTAAAGATTAGAGAGAAGCTATGAGGCTTGCTGATATAGCATTGATAACAAAGTCATCAGGCATAACTTGTCCGGTGGCCACACTTGTCAGAATGCGACAGCAAAAACACGCGTGCCAGAGCCACGATGATAAAAATGCGCCACGATTGTGAGTTTCTTCGACAACGTTGCTGTTAAATCGCCGCACCCAATTTAAAGATCGGTAAGTACATAGCAATCACCAATGTACCGATCAAACCACCTAATATAACCATGATTAAAGGTTCTAATAAGGCAGTTAGATTATCAACAGCATCATCCACTTCCCGCTCATAAAATTCTGCAACTTTGGCGAGCATCGAGTCCAGAGAGCCAGACTCCTCACCGATAGCAACCATTTGTACTACCATATTAGGGAATAGCTCGCTACTCTTCATGGCAACATTCAATTGCGTACCGGTGGCGACGTCATCGCGCATTACAATCGTTGCTTCACTAAAAACAATATTACCGGTGGCTCCAGCGACCGAGGTCATAGCCTCAACTAATGGCACACCGGCTTTAAACATGGTAGAAAAGGTACGTGAAAAGCGAGCAATGGCACCTTTTTCCATGATAACGCCAATAACAGGAATTTTAAGTATCATCCGGTCGAAGAAATGTTGCACTTTCCGCGAACGCTTTTTGGCTTGCATAATCCCGACAATAGCAGCAATAATGCCGCCAAAGATAAGGTACCAGTTTTGTTGAAAAAACTCGGAGACACTGATAACCATTTTAGTTAAACCGGGCAAATCCGCACCAAAGTTAGAAAATAAATTTTGAAATTGCGGAATAACAAAGATCATTAAGATTGCGGTGACCACAAATGCAACTACGATGATGGCCGTTGGGTAGACTAAGGCTTT
>QGCW01000006.1_pt1 | contig 98437 bp, 113 predicted proteins | sample 4702261 | NCBI WGS metagenome assembly QGCW01 (sample SAMN08941162, study PRJNA450518) | Sediment metagenome, whole genome shotgun sequencing project. | biome: grassland soil; feature: grassland; material: soil; isolation source: soil 14 days enrichment with methanethiol ...
CCTTATAAAGCTGAAGGTAGTGGTGGGGCGTTGCCAATATCTTCTGGTGATGCTGCTGGCATTTTGTCGTTATTGCCCAGTTCATGGAGTAGAATATCATAATACCGTCGGATATTTTCGATATAACGAACGGGTTCGCGCCCTCTAGCATATCCATAACGTGTTTTGCTATACCACTTCTTTTTGCTTAGTAATGGTAAGTGGTCTTTGACATCTGACCATAAATCTGGATTTTTCCCTTGTTGCTGAGTGATAACGCGTGCATCTTCAACATGACCAAGCCCGACATTGTATGAGGCGAGTGCCAGCCAGAGTTTATCACTGTCTTTAATTCTATCAGGCAAACGATCGCGAAGGGACATGAGATATCCTGTACCAGCTTCGATACTTTGTTTTGGATCGGTACGATCGTCAATATTCATTTCCTTGGCCGTGTCACGCGTGAGCATCATTAAGCCTTTTACCCCCGTGCTGGACACAGCTTTGGGATCCCAGTGTGATTCTTGATAGGAAATAGCAGCTAAAAGCCGCCAGTCAAGGTCGTGTTGGGCTGCTGCTTTTTCGAAATAAGGTCGGTAGCGTGGTAGGTGTGTTGCTATTTTACGGTAAATTGCACGGGTGTCGACGTAATCAAAACGCCGGATATGACCATAGTATTTTTCGATCAGGCGGTCCATGCTGCCTGAAGCGGTCAGTTGTTCAAAGAAAGTGATTACCTCATTATAGAGAGACTCATCATCTGATAGTGCTAATGCCCAAGCAAGAGGTTGTGGATCTGAGAGATTAAAGGCCACACGTAACTCGGGAAATAAGTTACGGCTCGCGGTGATTTCATTGGAATCGGCAACGGTATAATCAATCAACTCAAGTTGGACTAACTCTAATAAATGGTTACTATCGAGAACCGTATTTTCTGACCACTCTAACTCGGGTACCTCTTGCTTGAGATGTTTAAGTTGTTCGACGTGACTACTATCAGCGACGACTTCAAGAATGCCATCATCAACCTCGGTAAGATCCTCGGGTTTTCTATTTCCCTGGCGATAAACGAGTTGTTGTCTGACTTCCTGATAAACAGGACCAAATCGGACAAGATCCTCCCGATCATCAGTTACCGTGAGTCCAGCAGCAGCAATATCTACATGGCCTTGCTCAACTTGTTGTAGTAATGTTGCCAGGTTGTCGGCTACGCTAATTTTAAGCTGAACGCCAAGGTGTTCTGCAAACCGTTTGGCGAGGTCAAGTTCTAAGCCAGCGTACTCGGTTCCTCTTTTATAATAGGTTGTGGGGCTAGATCGGGTAATGACGCGTAAGGTATCACTACTCTGGATTTGCTCAAGTTGAGTGAGTGGCTTGCTACAAGAGCTCAGCAAACTGACGGTGATTAGCAATATCAGAGCAATTCGCTTCAACTAAGAATCCTTTTTATAATGGCAAATGATACATTTTTGAGTAAGGTTAGCATTGCTCGGATAGATTAAAAAGTAATTACCGACATGAGTATAGTGTGACAAGCAACGTTTATAAAGAAAGAAAATTAGCGTCTTGCTTTAAAGAAATCTCGTAACAGGCTGCTACTCAATTCAGCTAGAACTCCATGTTTGCATTGCACATGATGATTTAGTCTAGGGTTATTAAAGACATCAAAACAGCTTCCGGCAGCACCAGTTTTAGGTTCCTTACAGGCAAAAATGACACGTGAAATTCGACTATGAATAATAGCACCTGCGCACATGATGCAAGGCTCTAGAGTGACGTATAAGTCAGCACCGGGCAAACGATAATTGTTGCTGGTTTGACAGGCCATGCGAATGGCTTGTATTTCAGCATGAGCAGAAGGATCATGGCTAGAGATGGGTTGATTCCACCCTTCACCAATAAGTATATTGTCTTGAACAATAACGGCGCCAACAGGTACCTCGCCATAATGCTGTGCTTGTTCTGCTAAGGTAAGCGCACGCTGCATCCAATAGACATCATCATTCATTGTTTAAAACATGCCGTTTTAATAAATTAATCAGTCGTTGACTGGCTCCTTGACTGTTAGTGATAAGGCGTAATCCGTTTTCGCCCATTTTTGCCCTTTGTTCTGGATGTTTGAATAATGTGATGACTGTGTTTGCCAGTTGTTCGGTATTATCTACCTGGAGAGCAGCCTCTGCTTGTAGAAACTGTTGGGTAATTTCATTAAAGTTAAAAAAGTGCGGGCCAGTGATAATGGCACGCCCTAATGCTGCGGGCTCGAGAAGATTGTGACCGCCGCGAGGAACCAGACTGCCACCCACGAAAGCAATATCACTGGCGGCATAAAATAAAGGTAACTCGCCCATAGTATCAACTACCATCACTTGTATATCTGAAGAACAAGGTTTTTTCTCACTACGTCGTAGGGTTTTAAAACCGGAGCGATGAGCCAGGGCGGCCACACGATCAAAGCGTTCAGGGTGCCGTGGTACGATAAGTAAGAGCAGGTTTGAAAACTGTGAACGGACTTGTCGAGAAGCGTTGAGCACCAATTCATCTTCACCTTCGTGCGTGCTAGCAGCTATCCAGACAGGACGGTTTGTGTCCCATAATGTACGCATAGCTGAGGCTTGCTCTAATAAACTGGCAGGGAGTGTGATTTCATACTTTAAGTTGCCAACAGCATGGACATGACTACTATCAGCACCGAGCTTTTGAAAATTCGCTCTATCTTGCTGACCTTGGGCAGCGATAAAAGTGAAACATTGTAAAATCGATTTTATAAATTTGGGAAAACGGGCATAACCTTTGGTCGAACGGTCAGACATGCGGGCATTTGCCAGAACAAGAGGGATGTTTTGTTTGTGACACTGTTGTAACAGGTTCGGCCAGATTTCAGTTTCCATAATAATACCGAATGCAGGCTGAATGTGTTTTAAAAACCGTTTTATGGCAAAGGGCAGATCATAAGGTAGATAGCAATGGTCAACAGAATCACCATAGAGCTTTTTAACCCGTGAACTGCCGGTGGGTGTCATCGTGGTAATTAACAAGCGAAACGAAGGGTAGGTTGCTTTTAAAGCATTGACTAAAGGGCGTGTCGCTTCCACCTCACCAACCGAGACAGCATGTAACCAGATGATGTTTCCACTGTGATTGCGTATGGGGGTGTTGCCAAAGCGTTCAGGCCAGCGTCGCCAATAAGCGGGTGCACGAAAGCCACGCCAACTGAGCCTTAAGACAATAAAAGGTAAGCTAATAAAAAATAAGCAGGTATAGAGTAATTTCAAAATTTCGCGTGTTTGTTTAGCGGTAAGTCAACGGGAATGATAGCATAGGCGCAACGTGATAAATATTGGGTCGTGATGAAGGTTTTCCAAAAGCAATTTTTACATCCCCGCTTTTGGCCCAGCTGGGCCGGTTTGAGCTTGATGAGATTGTCTGTTTATTTGCCCGTATCCATACAGCTTTTTTCGGGAAAAGTGATTGCAATGGTGATGTCGCCGTTAATGGCATCCAGAAAAAAAGTGGCAAGGCGTAATCTGGAATTGTGTTTTCCTGACATGGCCCCTGCAGAGCGCGAACAGTTACTAGATGATAACTTTCGCACCATGGGCATGATGTTGATTGAAACGGCACTAAGCTGGTGGGCAAGTGATGAGCAGTTGGAACAACGGGTTAACTACCATGGTTTAGAAAACCTAGAAGCGGCATTAGCAGAAGGCAAGGGTGTTATTTTGCTCACTGGCCATTTCACCAGTATGGAGTTGGGAGGCCGGTTAATCATGTTAAAAACGCCATGTTATGTCATGTTCAGACAGTTAAAGAATCCTTTATTTAATGCCGTAATGCTGAAATGGCGAACGTATCATAGTGAAGGCGCAGTATTACAAAACGATCCACGTTCTATGGTGCGGGCCTTAAGAAAAAATAAAGTGGTTTGGTATGCTCCTGATCAGGACTATGGCCGTAAACAGAGTGTATTTGCCAAGTTCTTCGGTGTCACAGCGGCAACAGTACCTGCTACGGCGCGGCTTGTTAAGATGAGTGGGGCAAAAGTGGTGCCATTTGTTCCCAGAAGAGAGGCGGATGGTAGTTATACCCTGAGTTTAGGTAAAGCGCTAGATGACTTTCCAACAGGGGATGATGTGGCCGATGCACAGCGGATTAATGATATTATCGAACGAGAAATAAGAAAGTCACCGGAGCAGTATTTCTGGGTGCATCGCCGTTTTAAATCGCAACCGGATGCTAAGAAAGGGATTCTTTACAAATAGTTTTAACAGCGCTACGCGTTTCTGGCAGGCATAAAAAAAGCCATCCGAAGATGGCTTTTTTATAAACTGTATAGCGATTAACGTTTTGAGAATTGAGGACGTTTACGCGCTTTGTGTAAACCAATTTTCTTACGTTCAACGGCACGAGCATCACGAGTGATGAATCCAGCTTTACGCAACTCTAATTTCAAGTCACTGTTGTATTCGACCAATGCGCGACTAATACCGTGACGAATTGCGCCAGCCTGACCATTATTACCACCACCACGGACAGTAATTTTTAGATCCAAGCTAGTAAGCATATCAACAAGTTCTAATGGCTGACGAACAACCATGCGTGAAGTTTCACGACCAAAATATTCGTCAAGTGGACGTGTGTTGACTGTAATATTACCTGTGCCAGGTTTTATGAAAACGCGAGCTGTTGAGCTTTTGCGACGACCTGTAGCGTAGTGTGTATCTGCTGCCATGATGATATCCGTTTAGATTTCCAGCACTTTAGGCTGTTGGGCTGTATGTGGGTGTTGTTCGCCAGCATAAACTTTAAGTTTACTGAACATAGTGCGACCCAGTGAGTTTTTAGGTAACATGCCTTTCACAGCTGTTTTTATAACACGATCAGGTGCTTTATCAAGCTGTTTTTCTAGCGTGATAGACTTAATACCACCAACATAACCAGTATGGTGATAGTAAACTTTACCTTTCATCTTATTACCTGAAACACGAATTTTTTCCGCGTTGATGACGACGATATAATCACCAGTATCAACATGCGGTGTGTAACTTGTTTTATGTTTGCCTCGTAGACGACGGGCGATCTCAGTAGCCATACGACCTAATGTTTTGCCATTAGCATCGATGATGAACCAGTCACGACGAACTTCGGCTGGTTTTGCACTTAATGTGGTTGTTTTCATTCCGCGATTTGCTCCAGAAAAAATTACGCAGGCGGTCCAATAAAAGAGGGGAAATGTTACGCACTCAGGCGAAGGCTGTCAACTACTTAACTAGATAAATAGTCCAAACAGGACTGCACCTAATAGCAGACGATAAATAACAAAGGGCCACATACCAACTTTTTCAATGAGCTTTAGAAAAAAATGGATGCATAAATAAGCACTTGCTGCGGAGATTATAACCCCTGTAGCAATAGCAAACCAGTCTGTATTGACTCCGGCCTTAACCAGGTCAATAGTTTTCAGGCTGCCAGCGAGGAAAATGATTGGGATTGAAAGTAAAAATGAGAATCGCGCGGCCGCTTCGCGTGTTAAACCTAATAATAGTCCCGCAGTAATTGTGATACCTGAACGTGAGGTGCCTGGAATAAGCGCGATAGCTTGCGCCACACCAATAAAAACAATATCGCCCAAACTTAAGTGTTGTTCATCGCGTTGTTGACGGCCTTGCCAGTCGGCCCAGGCCAATAATAAGCCAAAACCGATTGTTGTCACGGCTATGACAAGCGGGTTACGCAAGTGAATCTCGATAAAGTCGCCTAATAATAAGCCAACTAATCCGGCAGGTATTGTGCCGAGTAACACCGCCCAGGCCAGACGGCTTTCACCAATGAGTTGCCGGTGAGAGAGAGATTGCAGCCAGTCATTAAATAAGGTGCGCAGTGTTTTTCGAAAATAATAGACAACAGCAGTCAGTGTGCCAACATGCACAGCAACATCAAATGCCAGACCCTGATCCTGCCAGTCGGTGAGGATGGGTACCAGTATCAGGTGAGCTGAACTTGAAATTGGCAAAAACTCAGTCAAGCCCTGAAGCAGTGCCAAAGCGAATATGTGAACCAAATCCATTAGTTATTTATCATTGTCGGCAAAAGAATCATTAATTAGTCCAGTATTATAAGGTGTCTTCATGATAAAATTAGTACTTTTTCAATCGGCCGGTAAAATTTAGTTTAAGACATGTCAACTCGAATTCGTGAAATACCCTATAACTATACTTCTTTTTCTGACCGGGAAATCGTTATCCGTTTTCTTGGTGAACCCATGTGGGATCTGTTGCAAGAACTACGAGGTCAGAGAAAAACAGGTCGTAGCGCGAAAATGCTGTTTGAAGTACTGGGCGATATGTGGGTTATTTCACGTAATCCCTTCATCGAAGATGACTTAGTCGAAAACACCAAACGCTGGGAATCGTTGCGCCATGCGCTGCATCATCGCTTGGATCAAGTGAAACAACGTGCGCATGATAGTGGCAACGATATGGCGCTTGAGTTAGAGGCGCATGCCCGACAAGCCGTTGAAGAGTTTGAAAAAAACCTGCTGAATACGCAAGCAAAGCGAAAGAAAATAAAAAAACGGCTCGCTAAAGCCACCAAAACACACAATATTCGTTTTGATGGAATGGCTAGAGTGACGCATGTCACTGATGCCACAGACTGGCGTGTTGAGTTTCCACTGGCTGTCGCAACACCCGATAGTGAGGCTGAAATGGCGGCTGTTGTTGATGCTGCTATCGCTTCTGGCTTGACCGTCATTCCGCGAGGTGGTGGTACTGGTTACACTGGTGGGGCGATTCCGCTGACCGCTGACAGTATTGTCATTAACATGGAAAAGTTGGAAGGATTAGGCGCTGTTGAATATCGCACCTTGCCAGGCCGAACAGGCGAAGTGCCCACAGTGAGAGCTGAAGCTGGGGTGATTACTCGCCGAGTTTCTAAGTTGGCTGATAAGCATGGACTGGTGTTTGCCGTTGATCCGACTTCACAGGATGCCTCGACAATCGGTGGTAATGTCGCAATGAATGCCGGCGGTAAAAAAGCTGTGATGTGGGGAACAACGCTGGATAATCTCGTGTCATGGCGCATGGTGACACCAGATGCACAATGGATGGACGTTGAACGGCTGAATCATAATCTCGGTAAGATTCATGATGTCGAGACTGCTGAGTTTCGTATTACGCGTTTTCAGTCAGATGGTAAGACGGTCATTGGTGAGCCTGAAGAGATTAGTATTCCGGCTAAAGAGCTACGAAAAACAGGACTTGGTAAAGATGTTACCAACAAATTTTTGGGTGGCTTACCGGGGATTCAGAAAGAAGGCTGTGATGGCTTAATCACATCTGCTGTTTTTGTATTACATCAAATGGCTGAGTTTGGACGCACGGTCTGTCTGGAATTTTTCGGCAATGACTTAAGTAAGGCTGTGCCAGCCATTGTTGAAACCAAAGATGCGCTAGATAATAATCCGGACGTCATTCTGGCTGGGATGGAACACCTTGATGAACGGTATGTACGTGCCGTTGATTATAATACTAAGGCTCCACGTTCGATATTGCCTAAAATGGTGCTGTTGATTGATGTAGCTAGTGATAATGAGGATGCTGTTGCAGCGGCGTGTTCTCACATTGTGCACTTGGCAAATGCGCGTGATGGTGAAGGTTTTATTGCCGTGAGCCCAGAAGCACGCAAGCGTTTTTGGTCTGATCGTGCCAGAACGGCGGCTATCGCTAAACATACCAATGCCTTTAAGATCAATGAAGACGTGGTCATTCCGCTTGATCGGCTGTCGGAATATAACGATGGTATTGAAAAGATTAATATTGTGCAGTCAACGCGCAATAAGCTGAAAATGGCTGATGCCGTTTGTGACTACTTGTCCAGTGAACCCAAAGAGCTGCGTAAGCAAGAAGTGGATTTGGAAGATAGCGCTGAAAATGATGTTATCTGGCAATCTAAATTAGATGCGGCGTGTCAGCATATTGAACAGGTTCGCCAACGCTGGCAGGACCTGTTAACTAATTTTGATACCCCCGCTGAACAAAAGCGTGAACTATTAACAGAAGAAGCGCTTGCAGCGTTAAAACCAGACGATACATTATTTGATCTATTGCAGCGTCGGGATCTACGGATTTCTTATCGTAAGGAAATCGAAAAGCCGGTAAAAGAGCTGTTACAGGGGCATTCTTTACAGGCTTTACGCGACCGCTTGGACGACATTCACAGCGAACACCGTGCCAGTCGTTTATTCGTTGCCACCCATATGCATGCGGGTGACGGTAATGTACACACCAATATTCCTGTTAATTCCAATGATTATGCGATGATGCATGATGCAGAAGGCATTGTTGATGAGGTGATGGCGCTGGCAGGAAAGTTGGGTGGGGTTATTTCCGGTGAACACGGTATTGGTTTAACAAAAATGCAATATCTTGATCAGCCAACGATTGATGCGTTTGCGGAATATAAGGAAAAAGTTGATCCAAACGGTCATTTCAATGCGGGTAAATTGTTGCATGGTTCAGGCTTGGCAAATGCGTATACGCCATCGCTACGGCTATTACAGCAAGAGGCCTTGATTCTGGAAGCGAGTGAACTGGGCGATATCAACAATGATATTAAGGATTGTTTACGTTGTGGTAAATGTAAGCCGGAATGTACAACGCATGTACCACGGGCTAATTTACTGTACTCACCCAGAGATAAAATTCTCTCTACTGGTTTGATACTGGAAGCCTTTCTATACGAAGAACAGACGCGACGGGGAATTTCTGTACGTCATTTTGAAGAAATGAATGATGTGGCGGATCATTGCACGGTCTGCCACCGTTGCTTTAATCCATGCCCAGTGAATATTGATTTCGGTGATGTGTCGATTAAATTACGGTCTATTTTGAAAAAACAAGGTAAACGACATATTAATGTCGGCACCTGGACATCAATGGCGTACTTGAATGCTACCGACCCATTTACGGTCAAGTTGATGCATAAAACCATGATTCAATGGGGTTATAAAGGACAACGGATTGCCCATAATATTGCTAAGAGTTTAGGCCTATTAGGTAGCAAGAAAAAGCGGCCAATGCCAACGACGGGGAAAACGCCGATACGTGAACAGGTTATTCATTTTATGAAAAAACCGATGCCAGCGGATGTGCCTTCAGAAACGACACGGGCTATGTTGGGTGTGGAAGATGATAAGATGATTCCAATCCTGCGTGATGTAAAAAAACTGAATGATGATTCTGATGCCGTGTTTTATTTCCCAGGCTGTGGTTCTGAACGTCTATTTAGTCAGGTTGGTTTAGCGACACTGGCGATGTTGTATGAAGTGGGAGCAGAAACAGTCTTACCGCCGGGTTATTTGTGCTGTGGCTATCCTCAGACTTCCAGTGGTGATATTGATAAGGGTCAGGCTATTTCAACAGCGAACCAGGTATTGTTTCACCGCATGGCGAATACCTTGAATTATATGGATATTAAAACCGTGATTGTTTCCTGCGGTACCTGCATGGATCAGTTGCTTAAATACCAGTTCGAGACGATTTTCCCGGATTGTCGTTTATTGGATATTCACGAGTATCTAATGGAAAAAGGCGTCAAAATGGATGGTATTGAAGGTCAGCAATATCTTTACCATGAGCCATGTCATACGCCAATGAAAACATATCAATCAACCAATGTTGCTGCTGAATTATTGGGGCAGGAAGTAACCCTCAATGATCGCTGTTGTGGTGAATCAGGTTCGTTTGCTGTTGCTCGTCCCGATATTGCGACACAGGTTCAGTTCCGTAAACAGGAAGAAATTGTCGATGGTATTCAGGAACTGACTGGTGAAACCAAGGCGGTCAACAACAATGTGAAAATGCTGACATCATGTCCTGCTTGTGTGCAAGGTTTGTCGCGTTATAGTGAAGATACAGGCATTGAAACCGACTATATTGTGGTGGAAGTAGCCAATCATGTCTTAGGTGATAACTGGCAACGAAAATTCATCGAACAGGCTAAAGATGGCGGTATTGAGCGCGTCTTACTATAAATCAAAGCCAGGCTTTAGCCTGGCTTTTTTAGTTAAATTATTTTGCTGTTAATGCCTCGGATTCGAAACGAATACCTGCCCACCCGCTTTGCATAAAGTGACGGATATTTTGATGATCATCACCAGCGGGATGATGCAATACATCTTGCCGGTAATAATCACCAAAGCAAGCTAAAGTCTGTGCCTCTGACAGATTGTTTACTAAGCCAAATGCAAAAATTTTGCATGAACCATTATTCTGGTTCTGTGCATTAACAATATTGCCATTGGTAAAGCTGGTCGGTGTAAAGTCATAATGGACATCGATAACAGCCATGGTGTCAGAAAAAGTAATTGATTCAGGTGCTGTTGATAGTTTTTGTATAAAATCACTTAGAGTCATTAGTTTTCCATAAGGCTAAAGTAAAACGTGTAATTATACCGAATTCATAACTGAATTCTCTTGGCTGATTAATCGTAGAAGTCATAACATAAATTAGCCATGACTTATGGACGATGAGAGTACAAAGGTAAGTAACTTATTTTGGGGTAAAGGTATGAAGAGCAGCGCTGTGCTGTGGCGGTTTTTCCGGCGGCTGAGGATTTCAATAAGAACCTTGGTCATTATGTTTTTTTTGCTAACGACCTTTATCACAGCTTCTGTGGCGATCAGCCTGCAATATTATTTCAGTAAGAATCTGGCGACTGAGTCCACGCTTGCGATGTATCAAAAAACGGCGGAGGACACACGTAATTACCTTGACTCGATCGATGATAGAGCCAGTGCAACGGCGCGTATTTTGGCTCAGTTTACGCATCTATCTAAACCGAGCATGGTGTCAGACGAAACACGGCGCCTATATGTGCAAGGGATGCTGAGAAACCCTCTAGTACTCGGTGTGTATCTTGGTTTCGGTAATGGTGACTTTTACGAGCTGGTTAATCTGGACTCAGATAAAGATGCACGACTAAAATTTGGAGCCACACCTGATGATCGCTGGTTAGTGATAACTGTCACGGGCCAAGGGAAAAACCGCCAGAGAACCATTGCCTTTTATGATAATGACTTTGAGCTTAGAACTCGCCAACAAAAGCCCACGCGTTTTGACCCACGCCGTCGCGCCTGGTTTAGTGAGGCTAAATCAGACAAAGTACAAAAGACCCGACCTTATTTGTTTCAGGGAATACAAAAGCCGGGAGAAACCTATTCGATAAAGCTTGAACAGCATGATGCCGTATTGGGTGTGGACATTACTGTGTCAGCCGTGTCGGACTTTTTAACCCAACAAAAGTTGGGCAATGGTAATGAAATTTATATTTATCAAGATACGGGTGAATTAATAGCAAGCAATCAATCGAGTGAAATAAAGGCTTTGCCAGCAGCGCCTGAACTCGCATTGAGTGATGACCAACAAGCCTTAGTGCAGTCAACGCCGTATTTACTGGTGTCGAATGAACACGACTGGCCACCGATTAATTTTGCTGCTTCCGGTAAACCTTATGGTTACGCCATTGATGTATTGCGATATATTTCGCAAATGACAGGCATTGAGATACGGTTTGTAAATGGTCTGCGCTGGTCTGAATTGGCGGAGATGTTTCTCAACAACGAATTAGATGTGTTACAGCCAGTATTTTTTGATGAAAGCAGGCAATGGTTAGGCGAATTAACAGATTCCTTCCTTGAGGTTCCTTATGGTGTGATCACGCCACAGTGGGATGAAAAAATAACGCATATTGAGCAGTTGCAGAATAAAACAATTGCCATCCCTGAAGGATGGTTATTGGCGTCTAACCTTGAAGAACAATTTCCTGATATGACGATTATACGTGTTCCTACGGTTAGGGCCATGTTTGGTGCAGTGCGTGAAGGCACAGTTGATGCCGCTATTGATACTGCGCCGATATTAAACTACACGGCGGAACAGTTTTTTATCGACGATGTGACAGTGTCACAATCACTGGATTTTGGCCAAGCGACATTGCCTAATCAATTGCATTTTATGATCAGTAAATCGAAACCGGGTTTAACAGAATTATTTAATGATGCCTTATCAAAACTTGGTTCGGAGCATAAAGAAGCATTGGCACAAAAATGGTTAAGTAGCCAACAAGATGTTGATTATCAATTAGGCGCTGTTCCTTATAGAGAACTCACGAAACAGGCACAGTCTGCCTTACCTGCAGATCTGATAACAATGGAGTTGAACGGTGAGGATCATTTTATTTTTTCGACGCGTTTTGGTGGCGAAAATGATCAACGGGATATTTTCTCGATTATTACACCTGTCTCTAATGTGCTGGCCCCTGCTATTGATAAGGTGAAACTTGCGATTGGCCTGACGGCATTAGCTTCCTTGCTGTTGTTGCCGTTATCCTGGTTCTTGGCAAGACCTTTTGTCAATCCCATTCATCAGCTAGCAAAAGACAGTGAAAAGATCACTAAACGCCACTATGATGAGGTTGAACATGTCGATAGTCGGATTAAGGAAATTCATAATTTAGCAGTTTCAATGGATAATATGTCGACATCTATTCAAGGGCACGAACAGGCTCAGCAAGAGTTGATGGACGGCTTCATTAAAATCATTGCGCAAGCAATCGATGATAAATCACCGCATACTGCGGGTCACTGTGAGCGTGTACCGCATTTGGCATTTATGTTAATAAAACAAGCAGAGCTGGATAGTTCTGGTCCTTTTGCCGACTTTAAGTTTCACTCGGCTGAGGAATGGCGTGAATTTGAGATTGCAGCTTGGTTACATGACTGTGGCAAGATTATTACTCCGGAGTGGATTATTGATAAAGGCACTAAACTGGAAATCTTATACAACCGTATTCATGAGGTGCGGATGCGTTTTGAGGTGTTATGGCGAGATGCCGAGATTGATTACTTGCTGAAAAAAGCAGAACCTGACAGTGATGAGGCACAGTTACTGACTGAAAAGAAACAACGGCAACAACAATTACAAGAGGATTTCAGGTTTATAGCGAATGCCAATATCGGTGGGGAGTTTATGAGCGATGAAGATATTGAACGTCTGCAACAACTCGCCCAAATCACTTGGCAGCGCAATTTTGATAACCGTTTGGGCTTATCTCATATTGATTTAATGCGCTATGAATCAGGACCAATAGATTTACCTGTTACTGAGTCACTGTTATCAGACAAACCGGAACATATAATTGAGCGGGTTCAGAGCACTGACTATGATCCATCCTTTGGTATTAAAATGGATATTCCCGAGGATCTCTACAATATGGGTGAACTGTATAACCTTTCTATTAAGCGTGGTACGTTGACGGCAGAAGATCGGTTTAAAATTAATGAACACATTATCAGCACCATTAAAATGCTGGAAAACCTGCCATTCCCGGAAGAACTGAAACGGGTACCGCGTTATGCTTCTACCCACCATGAAACAATGAAGGGTACGGGCTACCCACGACAACTGGCAGCAGAAGATCTCTCGATACCTGAACGGGTGATGGTTCTAGCCGATATTTATGAAGCCCTGACTGCCGCTGACCGTCCTTATAAAAAGGCGAAACCTATCAGTGTTGCTATTGATATCCTTTATAAGATGGTACAAAGGGAACATCTTGATGTGGAAACATTTGAGTTATTCCTTACGTCAGGTGTTTATTTGAGTTATGCCCAACGTTTTTTACCGGAAGAGCAGATTGATGAGGTGGATATTAGCCAATACCTACGGACTACCTAAGTAAAAACTTTGGTGAATGCAGATAGTGGTTCGCGTTCAGTGCGGTATTGGTTGACGTTGGCGGTGGTATCTTCATACCCAAGCGCCATACCACATAACACGATTTTGTCATCGCTATAGCCCAGGGTCGATCTGACAATGTCCGGATATTCAGCTAAAGCCGCTTGTGGGCATGTCGCTAAACCTTCATCCATCGCTGCTAACATAATCGACTGCAGAAACATACCGTAATCCATGTAAGAGCCAGTTTGCATGATCTTGTCGATAAAAAACAATAACATCACCGGCGCATCGAAAGCACGGTAGTTGGCAGCCCATTGCGCCTGGCGACGCTGCTTATCTTCCCGTTTTATGTCCAGACTTTTATAGAGTTGCAGGCCACATTGCTTACGGCGTTCGATATAAGGCGTCCGCCATTCTGTTGGATAATACTCATAATCAGGATGAGCCTTATTACCTGATGCAAAGGCCTGTTCTATAGCGGTTTGTAATTGTTGCTTGGTGTTCCCGGTGATGATTGCAACAGACCACGGTTGTGTATTGGCACCGGAAGGTGCGTGCCTGGCAATGTCTAAAATATGTTCTATTTGTTCCGGCTGAACAGCCTGATTGGTAAAAGCGCGGGTTGAATGACGCTGTTTTATTGCTTCACTGATATGCATTTAATAGTGGCCTGATTCTTTTAATCGAGAGATAAACCATAGCAAGGTTATGCCAATAACGACAAGCATGAGTTGTAACGCTGTTCTCCCCCATAGCAAAGTGATGGAAATAGCGAATGTCAGTACAATCAACATCATAATTCGTTGCTTAAGTGTTCTACTAATAGTATGGTTTTTTTCCCATTGCCTCAGTGGAGGGCCAAACCATTTATTATTGAGTAGCATGCGATGGAAACGCGGCGAACTTTCGGCAAAACACCCCAGTGCCAGAATAAGAAATGGTGTCGTCGGCACTATGGGCAATAAAGCACCGATGCCTCCTAGAATGACAAAAATCCAGCCTAAACTGATAAGAAGATAATGTTTGACCTTGGTTCGCATAATAAGAAATTTAATTAAGCACGAGATATAAACTTGGCAGTGGCAGTATTGATTTTGATGATGTCGCCGGGTTCGCCGTATTCTGGTACTTGAACTTCGAGACCGGTATTAAGCGCAACAACCATAGCACGTTTTAATTCACTGACTTCAGGCATGGACTTTTTAGCTCAAAATATCAAAGATATAGTATACCGCGACTGGCAACACAAACAGTCAGGCTTATCTTATTATTAGGTGCGTGCATTATGCATGCGGTAAGATAGGACAGTTATTGATCTTACAGGTTAAAAAGAAGTGGATATAGGCAAATTAAATAGGCTTAAAGTCATTAAGCTGCTTGATTTTGGTGCATATTTAGACGGGGGGGACCTGGGCGAGATTCTATTACCAAACCGTGATCTGCCTAGTAGTTGTCAGGTGGGTGATGAACTGGATGTTTTTATCTATTTAGACTCAGAAGATCTTCCTATTGCCACCACAACAATGCCCAAAGCAATGGTGGGCGATACGGTATTACTTAAAGTTGTGGCAGTGAATAATGTCGGCGCTTTTTTAGATTGGGGATTAAATAAAGATCTTCTTGTTCCTTTTGGTGAACAACAATCTCCGATGAAAGAAGGCAAGTCTTATGTCGTTCATGTTTTTGTTGATCAAGCGAGTGAGCGTATCGCCGCATCCAGTTATTTGGATAAGTTCTTACCTGACAGTTCTCCTTATTTTAAAGTACAACAAGCCGTTAACTTGTTAGTGTGTGGTCGCACTGATTTAGGTTATAAAGTTGTGGTTGATGGCACTGTGCTTGGGCTGCTTTTCAATAGCGATGTCTATCAACCTATTAGTTATGGTCAATCACTGAATGGTTATATCAAGCACGTACGAGATGATCATAAACTGGATGTCTGCCTGCAGTTGGCAAATAGAGAAGCGCTGGATGCCTTATCAGAACAGGTCCTTGCTTTTATCAAAGCACAGGGCGGGGAAACACATTTAACGGATAAGAGCCCACCCGATAAAATAGCCGCACAATTCGGCGTCAGTAAATCAAGCTACAAAAAAGCACTGGGTAAACTGTATAAAAAGCGGTTGATTGTCATTGAAAAGCAAAAAATTACGCTGGTGAACTGACGATGGCGATTAACTGGTATCCAGGCCATATGCATAAAGCCAGCAAAGAAATGAAGAAAATCATCCCGCAGGTCGATTTGATCATTGAAGTGCTCGATGCGCGTATTCCATTCAGCAGTGAAAATCCGATGTTGGCCAAAATACGTGGTGATAAACCCTGCATAAAAGTGCTCACTAAGTCCGATCTGGCAGATCCAGTTGCAACCAATACCTGGCAGACTTATCTTGAGCAAGAAAAAGGGGTTAAGACCATTGCGGTAACAATGCAGCAACCTGCACAGATACGTGATCTGCTGGCACTATGCCACAAAATGTTACCAAGCAAGTCGGCCGGTGTGAAAAATATTCAAGCGATGATTATGGGTATTCCCAATGTCGGTAAATCGACATTGATTAACCACCTAGCAGGGCGACAAATTGCTAAAACAGGGAATGAACCCGCAGTTACCAAGATGCAACAGCGAATAAAGCTGGATCAGGGAATTGTGTTACACGATACCCCCGGGGTGTTATGGCCAAAACTAGAAAATGAACATGGTGCTTATCGCTTGGCAATAACGGGAGCCATTAAAGAAACAGCGATTAGTAATGATGATATTGCATTATATGCAGTTGCTTATCTTCGTGATTATTACCCGAATGTATTAATTAATCGTTACCGATTAGATGAGCTGGCAAGTGATGATGTTGCTTTACTTGAATCTATAGGCGCTAAACGTGGCTGCTTACGATCTGGTGGCATTGTCGATTTGGAGCGTGCTGCTAAAATCCTGTTAACAGACTTTCGTAGTGGCGGTTTAGGTCAAATAACCTTAGAAAGTCCAGAAATGATGGAAGCTGAATTAGTTGCCATGGATAAAATTCGCCAACAAAAAGCAGCTAAAGAAACAGCAAAAAAGCAAAAAAGATAGTTATCAACACATCTTGTTGTTAGTTTTTCATTCAGACACAGGCTCGCGTTTAAAAGCACGTTAGACGATCATCTCCCCCCAATCCGACTTCCCAAGTCGACCTCTTTGACGTTATAACTCAATAACCTAAATAAGAATGATTTGCATTAGCATTTGTAGTCTTATACACTGTGCTGGCAGATAAAGAGGAGGCACTAATGAAAACCAGTGATTATTTAACAACAGATCGAGTAGTTCTTGCATTTGAGCAGGGTACATTGAAAACGTTAATGAATAACGGTCATTTACATGCAAGTGACTTTCGCTGTGTAGATAAGCAGTCTAAAAAAAGTGTGTGGTCAATGCTGCGTTCAATTGCTGCAAAGAGGCTCAACCGTCATGACTAAACAAAGCTGCGATGTGGTGGATCTCGTTTCGTCTAAAACATCACAAATAAAATATTGTGAGGAATGTCAGGAAGTGCACCTGATCATGGGCCCGATATCGTTAAGGTTATCAGCAGATCATTTTCAACAGTTGGCCAACGATCTTGGCAATGCAGTTGCAGAACTTCAGTTATCGACCAGTACAGAAGATCCCTTCCAAATGTTGGACCCCAAGGTATTTCATAGCTGAAAGATAATCCGATTGACTAACTTAAGCGCTAATTTGCGCAACGATAAAATAACTAAAAACGATTCTAAATAGAAATCATTTGCATTAAGATTAATGCGGTTATATACTTTTCCAGCATCTTACAACAGGAGATAAAACAACAATGTTCAAACGTACACTACTTGCCAGCAGTCTATTGCTCGCTATGTCATCAGCGCATTCCGCCACACCCAGTAATGAAGCAATGTGGGAAATGATGCAGGAAATGAAGCAACAAATGGCTGATATTCAACAGCAAAACCAGCAGCTTAAAGCGCAAAATGAGCAGCTTAAAGATAAAGTTGATGCTACAGAGAAGGTTGCTAAAGAAGCCAATGACGCTGTTGTTGCTGTTGCTGAGGTAGCAGAAGAGTCAGCAAAATCCAGCTTTGGTGCTAATACGACAATCGGTGGTTATGGTGAACTGCACTATAACAATTTAGAAGATAAAAACACGGGTGCAGACAAAGATGAAATCGATTTTCATCGTTTTGTTTTATTCTTTGGCCATGAATTTACCGATGATTTACGTTTTTTCTCTGAGCTGGAACTAGAGCATAGTTTATCTGGTGACGGTAAACCAGGTGAAGTCGAGTTGGAACAAGCATATATTGAATATGACATGAACCAACAGCATACTGTTAAAGGTGGTTTATTTTTAATGCCAGTCGGTATTCTTAATGAAACCCATGAACCCAATACTTTCTATGGTACTGAGCGTAATCCGGTTGAAAAAAACATTATTCCTACAACATGGTGGGAAGGTGGTGTGATGTTTAGTGGTGATGTCGCACAAGGCTTATCTTATGATCTTGCCATGACGTCAGGCCTCAACGCGAATAGTGATTTAGATGGTGACTACGCTGTACGGGGTGGTCGTCAAAAAGTGGCTAAGGCGGAAGCTGAAGATTTTGCCTATACAGGCCGTTTAAAGTGGACTGCAATGCCAGGTGTTGAATTAGCAGCCACAGCACAATATCAGGAAGATATCACACAAAGTCTGGACGATACAGCCGGTAGCGCCACGCTTTATGAAGCGCATGCTGTTGTTGAAAGAGGCCCCTTTGGCCTGCGTGCCCTTTATGCGGTGTGGGACTTGGAAGGTGATGGTCCTAAAGCACAAGGTTATGATGAACAAGAAGGTTGGTATGTTGAGCCTTCCTATAAAATTAACCAATACTTTGGTGTGTTTGCACGCTACAATGAATGGGACAATCAAGCCGGTAATTCAACAGACTCTGAATACGAACAAGTTGATCTAGGGGTTAACTGGTGGCCACATCAAAACGTGGTTGTGAAAGCAGATTATCAAGATCAAGACGCACCAGCAGGTAAAAAAGAGTTTGATGGCTTTAATGTTGGTATAGGTTACGAATTCTAAACGAGGATAAACTATCACTCTTATGAAACGAGTGAAATTTAAATCAGTTTTTTCATGGCAGGTCAGTCAGCTTTTGCTGGCTGGCCTATTTTTGTTTGCAATAACGTCTGCTATGGCACGCGGGGTTTATCAAACGCCAGATACGTTTTTACAACAAGTGTTTGACAGTGATATCCCTGACAGTGAAGTGATCTGGATTAAAGGCGAAGTTCGTCAAACCATTAGCGATATGTTAGGTCACAAATATGCCGGTTTACGTGTACGTTACTGGCAACGAGACGAACGCAGTGCCTGGATATTGGATGAAATTGGTAAAGAGCAACCCATTACTTTTGGAGTTGTCGTGAAAAATGGCCGTATTGAGCGGATGAAAGTGCTCGCGTTTCGTGAAAGCCGGGGCGATGAAATTCGTCATCAAATATTTAGCCAGCAATTTAACGATGCGACCTTGGTCGATCAGCAGCTAGATCGTCATATCGATGGCATATCTGGAGCAACTATGTCTGTCAGGGCTATGACAGATATGGCACGGCTGGCATTATATCTAGATAATCTCATTAGCCAAGCTAATTAAATCATATGAATCGTCGATTGCGTAATTTACACCGTAGCATGGGGGCTTTGATAGCATTGTTTGTCTTGATATTAGCAAGTACAGGCCTCATGCTTAATCACACCAGTGATCTAAAATTGGATCAGCGTTATCTTACCTGGCCATGGTTGTTAGAGCACTACGGCATTGGTGATATCGAGGTTGAGGCAAGTTATTTATTAAATAATGCCATTGTTGCTCAGGTAGGTGAGCAAATCCTGTTCGATGCAAAACCGGTAACCACGAGTTACCGACCTTTAGTGGGCGGAATCAGATTAGATGACGTCATCATTCTGGCATCCGAGGATACTTTATTATTGCTCACAATAGACGGGACATTTATTGAAAAAATGACAACCTCAGTCGGTATACCCAGCCAGATACAAAATATTGGTCAATTTCATGGCCAGCCAGTATTACAAACACGTCAGGGCATGTGGCGAAGTAATTTTATGCTCGAGAAATGGGAGAAGATATCTTTGCAAGGTGTCAGCTGGAGTGAAGAATACCAGATACCTGACAGTGATAAAAAAGCGCTGGCGCAGCATTTTTATGGGGAAGGGATTACAATTGAACGGTTGGTTTTAGACCTGCATAATGGGCGTATCCTTAATGAGGTTGGTGTTTGGTTATTGGATGCGCTAGCTATATTATTGATGATCCTCTCGCTGTCTGGTTTATGGCTCTGGCTTAAAAGCAAGTATTGAGTCAAACGCTCTATGACAATGAATCGTTAATCGAGGCGTTATGAGAAATGCCAAGTTTCCGTATTTACCAAAAGATTTTATCGAAACCGATGAAGGACTAATTTTTGCCGTTGTCAGCTATCAAGCCCATGAAGGCAAGGTTGGTTGTTTTTTACGTTATATCAAACACAATCACGGTTGGCAGAAAGTAACGACGGATCAGGCCAATCAGCTCTTAGCCGATAGCTACCCACACTACCTTTATCAGTCTTCACAGTTTGATGCGGTTTTTCATGCGGTCGCTGTTTCTAATATTGTGCAGCACCACCAACCAGAACACCGTTTGCCTGCTATTCTGGCAGTCAGCACGACTGATCCAATTGAGTGCAAATTACAAAGACTCCTGCCCATATTGGAACAATTTGGTGCGGATCGGAGTTGGTTTGGCCTCACAGGATCTATGTTAATAGGATGCCAGACAGAAAAGTCAGATATTGATCTGGTTATTTATGGGCGGGAACAATTTCATAAAACCCGGGAAGCACTAGCGCAGGCGGTAGCGAGTAATAAGTTAGCTACACTTGATAAGGTGCTGATGGAAGATAACTTCCAACGCCGAGCTGGAGAATTGGATTTTGATGAGTTTGCATGGCATGAAAATCGCAAATGCAATAAGGCAGTGATTAACGGCACGAAATTTGATATTGCGATGGTTAGTCCTGAAAAGCAGTTTGTACAGGATAACAGTCAATATCAAAAAGTAGGCAGTAAAACCGTTATCGCGACAGTAACCGACGATGACCATGCCTTCGACTTTCCAGCTTATTATCAAATAGATGATAGCGAAACGCCTGATGTCCTTGTTTACACACATACATATGTCGGGCAGGTTAAGCGAGGTGAAGAAATAGAAGTATCTGCTGCAATAGAGTGTAATATAGTGACAGGTCAACGACGGTTGATAGTAGGATCAAGCCGCGAAGCAGTGGGCGAATATATAAGGGTGTATAAATAAAAATGAGAGTAATGGATATTGTGGCCAAGGCAGATATTGGTTTAGTCGGCTTAGCCGTGATGGGACAAAATTTAGTCCTCAATATGGACGATAAGGGGTTTACGGTCGCTGTTTATAACCGTACAACCAGTAAAGTTGATGAGTTTCTGGCAGGGCCGGCAAAGGACACCAATGTGATTGGTTGTCATGATCTGAAAAGTTTTGTGGCTAACCTTAAACGGCCTAGACGAATTATGTTGATGGTTAAAGCAGGACCTGTGGTTGATAGCTTTATCGAGCAATTACTACCTTATCTGGAAAAAGGCGACATTATTATTGATGGTGGTAACTCTTTATACAATGACAGTGGCCGTCGAACACTTGAATTACAGCAAAAAGGTATCCTGTTTATAGGTAGTGGTATTTCCGGTGGTGAAGAGGGGGCACGACATGGACCTTCGATAATGCCTGGTGGCAACCATGCTGCATGGTCCGCTGTGAAACCAATTTTTCAAGCTATCGCCGCGCATGTAAATGATGAACCTTGTTGTGACTGGGTTGGTAATGACGGTGCCGGCCATTATGTCAAAATGGTACACAACGGTATCGAATATGGTGATATGCAGCTTATTTGCGAAGCTTACCAAATGATGCGGGAAGGCCTGGGTATGACAGGCGATGAAATACAAGCAGTTTTTGCCGAATGGAATGAGGGCGTTTTAGATTCCTATCTAATAGAAATTACCCGTGATATCTTGACTGTTAAAGAAGATGATGGCAGTTTGCTTATTGATCATATCCTCGATACAGCTGGCCAGAAAGGCACAGGTAAATGGACAGGTATGAATGCCCTTGAGCTTGGCATCCCTTTGACCCTGATAGGAGAAGCGGTTTTTTCACGCTGTTTATCAGCGCGTAAAGATGAGCGTGTTACTGCTTCTAAAATATTGCCAAAGATCGCTACAGATTTTAACGGTGATAAAGCTGAAATGATCACTGCTATTCGCGATGCGCTTTATGCGTCAAAAATTATTTCCTATGCGCAAGGCTATATGCTGATGCGCGAAGCGGCCGAGACGTATGGTTGGGAACTCAATTATGGTGGTATTGCCCTCATGTGGCGTGGTGGTTGTATTATTCGTAGCAAGTTCCTAGCGAATATACGTGATGCTTTTGATACTAATCCAGACTTAGAAAACCTATTATTAGATCCGTTTTTTATCGAAGCAATTTCGCAGGCACTGCCAGGTTGGCGTAAGGCTGTTGGTCTGGCCGTTTCACTTGGAATTCCAGCCCCTACATTCAGTAGTGCTATATCCTTTTATGATGGTTACCGCAGTGCACGACTACCAGCAAATTTATTACAAGCACAACGGGATTATTTTGGCGCGCATACTTATGAGCGTTTAGATAAACCACGTGGTGAATTCTTCCATACTAACTGGACCGGTCGTGGCGGGGATATTTCAGCCACTAATTATGATGTTTAGCGGGAAGCTATAGAGCGCTATACAGCACTGTCCTATCGGGAATCGGGATGGTGCTTGTTGCCTTTGTTAAGTAATAAAGCGTTTGCTCAACGAACCTAACAAGATGATTTATCTTTGATAATGCAGGCTTTGTACTATCCAAATGGGTTGTTTAGCATTACTTAACTGATGCTGTAGCAGGGGGATTGAGTTCCCAGTTATTTATACTAGAGAGACGTTTTGCTCGCAATGGTGGCAAATGGTTTTGACATTCTCTATTGCGCCAAACTACTTGCAGGCACAGTGTGACAATACATCTGATGCCTGCTACGTCTGTTAATACAATCTGGGGATAGCAAAAGCTAAGCGTTATTCCAGCTGACGAGGGCTTGTCAGACAATTCTGATAGGGAGGATAAGGGAATCTGTCAGACAGATTCCCTTATCGTTTTTTATTGCGTTATTAGAACTTTTGTTTGCTGCTTAACTCACAACTACTGGCCGATTCCTGACCATTATGTTGTTTTAACATAGTGCCTGAAACACGGTTGATAGAAATACGAACACCATTGTCACCATGCGCGACGATATAGCTGTCTGACAACTCATCAATATTAAATTTCGCTACGATTTGCGCATCATGTTGCTGAATCAATTGACGGTTCTCTGGGTTGAACGCATAGAAATGTTCTTGTTGGTCGTCGTGGCAAACAATATATTTAAAGCCATGCTCATCGACTTGTTGCTGTTCAGCGGTGCGTTCAGCACGGGTTTCCAAAGCTAACATTTGTACATTACAGAATTTATCAGAGAGTTTAACCAAACCTGAATCATGTAAATGCTCAACCACTTTGCCGTCATTGATAAGGAAAAAGTGTGCGCGTAATGAGCGAAATTCACGTGCATCCTGGGTACCGATCAAAACACAACTACGGTAACCAAATTTTTCACGATTAATTTGGCTAAAGATGAATTTGTTAGGTTCGTTAATGAACTCCATTTTTTCAAGATCAAGTGGTGTTCGCATATTTTTAGTTTCGAGATAACTTTTGACGATCTGTTTGTAATTATCTGGATATGCACCAAAGCTGACATTACCTGCCGTTGTCGGATTAGGTGTTGTCGCACAGGCTGATAGTAAACCTGCCATAATCAGCACGAAAAAATATCGTATCATTTTGACTCCGCTAACCTTATTCAAAATTGCCCCCTGAAGTATGTATTAATTTTTATTGAGTTGTCATAGTAAAGCAAACAGTCTGACACCACAATTAGCTTATCTGTCATGCTCAGATAGCATCATGGTCCCTGATGACGTTATTACGATTACTCTGGCCAGATAAATTGCTCGCTGGATTCTTCGTTGGGTCGATATTTGAGCTGCAAACCCATCAAAAAGTTACGCATTACCTGATCTTTACACGGTCGAAAATGTTTATGTTTGGGATTGCGAAAAAACGCACTGATTTCATGCTGACTCATCCCTAGACCGGCCAGATGTAAAATATTTTGCACATCATCACTTGTCAGATTAAAAGCGATTTTTAGTTTTTTAAAAATTTGATTGTTGTCGATGCTTTTTTCGGCAGTAGGAATTTGATCATCCTTTTTACCGCGCTTATCAATGATCAGACCATTGAGAAAAGAAGCAAAATCACGATCACTGCAGTTTTGATAGCCTTCATCTTCTTCTCTTTTAAGCCATTGCTGAATTTGATCGGTATCAACATCGCGTTCAACTAGTTTAAAAATTGCTGCAATTTGACGATCTTTTAAAGTCAGTATGTAACGCAGGCGGCGCAAAATAGCATTATTAGTCACAAGTTTGTTTCCGGTTAGTTAGTATTAAGTTGTTGGCTGATTTTATCGCGGAGTAGTAAAGCACGTTTTCTATTGACATCAAAATCACTATAGCCGATTCTGGCCGCACTTCGTAGATGGACCTTTTGCTGTTGACTGTCGATTCGAAACTCAACATCGTCAATAAAGCCGAATAATTTGGACGAGAAAGTAGCAGCTAAATAATGCTGGTTTTGTTGAGCAATTTTACCACCATGTTGTTGAATAATAGCTGTGATGGTGGTCATCGCTTTTTCAGCACCTGCATCTGTTAAATCAATTGCTTCTATGTAATGAGGTTGCTCGTTGATATATTCACTACAGACGCAATTAGGTTTATCAGGGCAAGGACTGAGTTTGTTATCAACCAGACCGGGTGCTGTTCCTGAACGTGACATAAACGCCAAAAGCAAAAAAAGTGTGCCGATTGCGACAACAGATAAGAGCAGAATCACCAGTAATTTTTGCATCATTAATATTGATTATCAGTCGAGTCTTTGTCCAATATTCGGTCCTGGCAGACATTGATAAATTTCATCAATTTCAAAAATAACTAATGCTTTGGCGGGTGCATCCGGTTTGATAGCGTGTACTTTTTCACGCATTAGCTGAACGTTGTTACCGGTGGTTTCAATTCGAGTGCGACCTTTAAGTTGCAAATAAACATTGTCTTCATCAACCCAGATATTTATAGCTGCATGTGGATTCTCTTCAAGGTTTTGTTGGGTTTTACTCATAAAGTTGTCGACCAGCCAAAGATGATCATCATCTTCAATAAAAATAAATTTAATGGGTATCACATTGGGGATACCATCTTTAGAGCACGTGGCTAAAGGATAGAGTTGTGCTTTTTCAATGGCAGTTTTGAGCTCTGTGGTAAGTTTTCCCATAACGTGACCTCTGCAAAAAATGAATAACAATATATGGCTGGAACAATAGCACGGCCTTATGGCAAAGAGCCAGTACAACGGTGTTTAGCCTTGCTTGATAAGGCAACGGCTTAGCGCAACATCCAATTTATTATCCTGGAAGGAAAAGCCAGCCTCATGTGCTTTTTGAGGTGTTACTTGTTGATTAGAGAGTAACAGACTCGAAGCCTCGCCTAACAGGATTTTCAGGATGAAAGCAGGCATGGTGAAAAAAGTGGGCCGGTGTACAAGTCGACCAAGTGTTTGTGTGAATTCAGCATTAGTGACTGAACTTGATGTACAGGCATTAAATGGCCCTGAACAATTAGGCTTTTCTGCCAGAAACAAGATTAAGCGACAGATATCATCCAGGCTAATCCAAGACATCCATTGTTGACCTGTACCTAATTTACCGCCTAGACCCAATCTAAAGGGTAACAACATTCTAGCTAGAATGCCGCCATTAGGCCCCAATACAATACTGGTACGAAGCAGACATAATCGGGTCCCTAGTGTGGTCACAGCTTGAGCAGCTTGTTCCCAGTCATTACAAAGTTGGGCGGCGAAATCCTGGGCTGCTGGCGCATGCTCATCCACAGTTATGTTATCGGTATCACCATAATAACCAATAGCTGAACCACTGATCATCACTTCTGGAGCACGTTCGAGCTGCGCTAACTTATTCACTAATTCAACTGTCAATGCAATACGACTTTGGCGAAGTATATCCTTTCTTCTTTGAGTCCAGGGACGATCAAGAATAGGCGCACCGGCAAGATTGATCACCCAGTCTGGTGGTGTTAGATGATCGAGTTCATCCAATGTGTTGATAAGCTTGAATTGTTTGCTATTTGAGTATTTAGGATGATTTTTTTTGCGGCTCAGGCAAAGAACAGAATGGCCCTGGTTAAGTAAGAGGTCACAGAGCTTGCAACCGATAAAGCCTGTTCCTCCTGTAAGTAAAACCGTTTTATAAGTTTTAGTAGCCATAAAATTGTTACTTTGCCAGCTTGATGGTAACTGCGCTGGCGATACCCCAAATCCAATTGAAGAAAATAACAAAGACAGGCGTCAGTAAACCAAGTTCAAGGCCTGCAATACCTTTATGGGATTTATATGGAAAAATAATAAAAAGCTGAACAAGACTAGGGAAAATACTTAAAATACTGCCTTTCAAGAACAGTTTGGACTGTAAGAAAGGCAAGACAAATAATAATGCCCATAAGCCTCCCCATACGATCCGTGGGTAAAGCCAAGCAGGAGAAAGCGTCGGGGCAATGGCAACAGCAAAATGACTGTTAATTCCAGAAGTACCGAATTGCCAGACGACAAGGCTATTAGCAAGGCCACCTACGCAGCCAGCGGCAAAAAATAATAATAGTTTATTCATCGATATCATCCATATCAGCTTGACCAGATAAGCGACGGCGGATATGTGACCATGACATGCCAATCGCTAAGACTGCTGATAACACGAACAAGGTAGTATAAGAAAAGATTGAGAGGCTATTAACCCCCAGCCAGCCGATATCAATAAGCCACCAGATGATGATGCCAAAAAATGCAAAGGCTAATAGCAAACCGAAGCCGCCAAGTGAACGTAGCGTCGCTCTTATATAAATTGTCCAACCAATTAATAAAACGATAGCTGCTAATACTAAAGGAGGAGTGATTGAAGCCTCACTGGATACAAGTACTTCTTTTAGCCAGTGATAAAAACTGTAACCACTTGCATTATAAGTTGAAAACACTAGTAGCAGCGCGAAGCCAAAGCGAATAAAAAAGCTTTGCCATGAAAATCGTTTTCCTGCCATATAACCCTCTTGTATTAATGAATATCAAAGTTGCCATATGCTTTGTATGTGGTTAATTCCACCACATCAACATTGAGTACGTCAGCGTAAGGCGGGCCCTTTTTTGCCCACTGTAAAAACGTATCAAGTGTATTTTCAGCACCTTCAACAACTATTTCCACCGAGCCATCGGATCGATTCTTGACCCAGCCATAAAGGCCAAGTTCATCAGCCCGTTGCTTACAGGCAAAACGGTAGCCGACCCCTTGAACGCGGCCGTGAACAATTAAATGTAAATGTTTTATTGTCATGCCGTTGTATATACCTGAACAGTTTTAGTAGTTATGGTTTTCGCACTGTCAAAAGACATTGTTTCGATGGTTATTGATTGAAGTAGACACTTATTTACACTGTTCGAAGAATTCAACAAAAACATACAGTGTTTGCAAGGAAAAATAAAATATTCATGATTGAAAGTACCTGAGTGGGGAGTGGGTGCTGCCGATATTATGAGTTTAGCGCTTCAAAACCAGAGAGCACGTCGAATAATTCCTCATCAATATCACTTTGGCGCAAGCGGTGAAATGTTCGATTCAGGTTTTCTTGCAGTTCATCGATATTCTTTTCTGCACGTTGCATGGCAACCAGGCGACTAGCATTTTCACTGGCCAGTGATTCTGCGCATGATCTGAAAAGGGTGACAAAAAGGTATTCCCGTACCAATGCACGCAGTGTTTGCTCGCGGTTACCTATAATTTCAGCTAACTTTTGGGTCGGCCAATCAAGGTTGGCCAGATCGTGCTGCCAGGCTTCGTCGACAGGCAACAGTTGCTGACTTATTGGGGTATAGATCGCTCTTGATTGGGGCCGATGATGAAAAAGATAAACTTTACCGATTGCTCCCTTTTCTCGTTGTGAATCCATTTCAAGTAAAATTTGACCGACCAGTGCGGTGATAGCGTTAATCGAAGTTGGTAGAATAAAATTTTTTTTTGGCACTAATTGTGTTTCTGCCAACCGTGACTGAATACGTTCACCCACAGTCCAGATTGTTTTTTCTCCTGGAAGTGCTGCCAGGGTGTTGACAACATATTCCACCATCACTTCATTGAATTGACCGACCAGTCCCTGATCAGAGCCAAATACAATGACACCACTAGCCAGTGTATTCTGCGGAGGCCCGGTCACCATCCCGGAGGCTTTATCATGACGAAAACAGGCCGCCAAACCCAGTTGAACAGTACGATAATAATCATCCAACGAACGTACTGCATTTTCATACTGACCTATACTCGAGGCTGCCATGGCCTTCATAGTTCGCACTACGGACCCAAGATCTTCTGCACTTATGATTTTATGACGCAAACTGGCAACGCTATCACTCATGCTATATCCTCTGGCTCTGGGGTGAGTAAAAGCTGTGCGAGTGCTTGGCGTGCGAGCTGAGCTATGATGGCCCGATCTTCGGCGTTTAGTTGGTGGTCGCTCTCGAATCGTGCAGATATTGAGGCCGGAATATCCGGAACAGTGTCGCGGACTGCCTGCTCGGCAACATTCATTTGTTCTAAAGGTATGTCATCAAAGAGCTTGGTGGTCAATGCCAGTAGAACGGCAATTTGCTCAGCTATTGAAACCGGGCTGAACTCTGCTTGTTTGAGGCAAGATCGAATACGTCGGCCATGTTCAATAATTTTTAAGGTGTTATCATCAAGCCGGGCGCCAAAACGGGCAAAATTTTCCAGTTCCTCGAACTGGGCATAGGAGAGTTTGAGATCAGCTGCAACCGCGCGATACGCAGCTCGTTGCGCCTTACCACCGACACGGGATACTGATTTTCCGACACTGACTGCAGGTAATACACCCAGCTCAAACAATGACGGTGAGAGGTAGATCTGACCGTCGGTGATAGAAATCAGATTTGTTGGAATATAGGCGGAAATATCCTGTGCTTCGGTTTCAATAATTGGCAGTGCAGTCAGTGAGCCACCGCCGAGCTCAGGTCGTAGGTGAGTGGCGCGTTCTAGTAGCCGTGAATGTATATAAAAAATATCACCGGGAAAGGCTTCACGACCTGGTGGTCGGCGCAATAAGAGTGAGAGTTCACGATAAGCGCGTGCATGGTGTGTGAGATCGTCATAAACAATCAATACATCACGGCCCTGTTGCATGAAATATTCGGCGATACTGGTTGCTGCATAAGGAGCGAGGTAAGTAAGACCGGGCGGGTCATTACCTTCAGTAACCACCACGGTTGTATAGTCCAGAGCGCCTTGTTCACGCAGGGTAGCGATGACTTTCGCGACACTGGCGGCACGTTGACCAATGGCGCAATAGATACACAACACGTCTTGATCACGCTGATTGAGAATAGTATCAAGCGCAATAGCTGTTTTGCCGGTCTGTCGGTCACCAAGAATCAATTCGCGCTGGCCACGACCAACGGGAATAAGCGCATCAATGACTTTAATCCCTGTTTGTAAAGGTTCGCTCACAGGGGCACGATCCATAATCGCAGGCGAAGGCCGTTCGACAGGTAGACGATCAGTAGAAATGAGACGGCCTTTATCATCCAAAACTTGTCCTATTGGATTGATGATTCGCCCGATCAAACCTTCACCTACGGGTATATCAACAACGTGCTCGCAGCGTATGACTTCATCCCCTGTTTCTATGTGCCAGTAGTCACCGAGTAACACGGCAGCGACTTCATTTTCATCGACATTAAAGGCGATACCATAAATATCACCTGGGAACAGCAGCACTTCATCAAAGCTGACATGGGGTAAGCCCGTTATTTTTGCAATGCCAGTGGTGATACTGGTAACGGTGCCTACTTCCCGTATTGCCAGGCTAGGAACAAAGGTTTGCCGACTCTGTGCTATGCGAGAGAAAGTGTCGTCAAAGACAGCATGCAATTTAGGTTTGATTTTCATCGCTGACCTGTTGTGTTTTTGTGAAATCACGGCTGACAGCAGGATCGTCAAAATTGCTGGGTGATTGGAGTAGCGTATCAATGTGCTTGGTAAATGAAGCAAGATATTCAGCGATATTCCATGATATTTTTTGACCATTGGAATAAATGTCGATACCACTGACTAGATCGGCTTTGGTGACGAACTGTAGTTGTTTCGTGTCACCTATCAATTCATAAAGGGTCGTTTCAATCAGTGAACATTGTTCTTGTGTCAGCGGAAAAGCCGTTCGCACCAGTAGGGGTTGTGTTGAGCTGACAAAGACGGATTTCAACGCGTTACGCTCTTGGTTATCCAATGTCTGTAATCGGTCAATAAAGACGGCTATTATGCATGTTTCCAAGCTAGTGTCAGCAAGATCACCGAGCACTTTTCCTGCTATTGCAAATACCTCATCTTGTACCTGTTGGCTAAGTGCTTGTTGTAAGCTCTGTTGTTCATTTTTAACTGCGGCGTAGAGTTTGTGACGCAATTGTTCCGACTCAACCCTCGCTGCATCGAGTAAACGTTGCCGTTCTGCTGCCACCTCTTTAGTGGCCTGATTCATGCGTTCCGTTTGTTGCTTATCGAACGCCATATTTTTCTCTTCAAACTCAGTGCGTTCCTGAGTTGCTTGCGCCCTTTTGTCCTCCGCATCGGCGAGCTGTGATGCAATCCTTTTTTCACGAGCATCAATGGCATCAAGAATAGGATGGTATAAAAAACGCTTTAGTAACCATATAAGAACCAGAAAGTTCAGAAGCTGGGCGATGACGGTAAACCAGTCGATCAACATAATGGATTATCCTGCTGCCTGGGTCAGAATATAATTCCAGAATGGGTTGGCAAACAGTAAAATCATCGATACCACGAAGCAGTAGATGGCAGTTGATTCAATCATTGCAAGACCCACAAACAGGGTACGCGTAATGGTAGCGGAAGCATCTGGCTGCTGAGCTAATGATGATAGTGCCGCAGCAATGGCTCTACCTTCACCAAGTGCTGGGCCAATCGCGCCAATGGCAATGGTGATCCCTGCCGTGATGATTGATACTGATGCAATAATGGTCAGGTAATCCATAATTTCTCCCTATTATGATGAAAGTAGTGGGTTCATTGTTTAGATTCTGGGTGGTCGATAGTGTGCTGTGCTTTCTGGCTACGAGTAGCTGCAGTGATATAAACTGTTGCTAGGATAAAAAAGATATAGGCCTGCACGATTCCTGTCAGTAGCCCTAGCAGGGTCATTACGATGGGAAACAGCAAAGGGGTAATGCTGAGCAGAATACCGATTACCATAACACCACTCATCATATTGCCAAACAGACGTACTGCCAGCGCCAATGTGCGCGACAGTTCGCTGATAATATTAAAGGGCAGCATGATGAAAGTGGGACGTGTGTATGAGTAAAGATAGTTGACGAGCCCTTGTTCCTGAATCCCAAACAAAGGCACAGCCACAAATACACATAGCGCAAGTGCTGCTGTACTGGAGAGTGAGCCTGTCGGTGGATGGAAGCCGGGAATGATCGTCGCTATCGCTGAGATAGCGATAAACAGGAAAAGCGAGCCCAAAAAGCCGAGATACTTTTCCGGCTGGTTCAAACCAACCTCTTTGATCTGGTTATTAATAGTAATAACGATCACTTCAAGCAGGTTTTGCCAGCGTGAACGGTGTTGCAGATCTGATGAAAGTTTTCGTGTAACCAGAATGGAGCCAACAACCAATAGCAACATGACCACCCAAGTAAACGCAATCGTGGCGTTCAGTTTAAAAAAACCGAATTGCCAGTAAATAATTTGGTCAGGACTAAGGTGCATAACAGGCCTCCTGTTCCACCGAGTGCGACTACTCCATTATATGGCTGAATCGCGTTGCAAGCATACGGATGATAATAAACCCTATGAGCGCTGCTAGTAAGTGCTGCCAGTTATCATCCAGAATATAATAAAAACCAAGCACGACAACCGTAGTTCTAAGCAGCATGCTCAAGATAAATAATAATGCTACGTGCCGACTAGAACCAAGCTGGCGCACAGTCCACCAGAGACCAGCAAAAAAGAACACCCCTAACAATGCACCAGTGAGTAAAGCCAAGATAAGATCTACACCATTAGTTATGGCCATTTTCATCCTCATGACGATGAATTTCTTTATCTTCTTTATCGACCCAGTGCCAAGCATTGATGATGCCAAGGAATAGACCGACAAACAATAGCATTAGCGTCCAAGAATAATGAGAGGGATAGTGATTATCCAACCAGATGCCGAGTGCTGAGCCAATTAAGGTTGGTATCGCGATAGACCAGCCAATCAGTCCCATCATACCCAAGCCAGACCAGACGGTTTTGTTGATCTGCTTTTGTGCCTTGAGTTTGCGTGTGGCCATATCACCCACGTGTTGGCTAAACTTAGACTGATCGGGCTTAGGAGGTAAATCTGGTTTATCACTCATGACGACTTATCCTGGTGAAAAGTCGCTAAGCGACGAATAAAACCACTTTCCATTTTTGCTAACACCGAACGTATTTTTAGCTCTTGCTCATCGAGATGTATAAATTCTTCCTCTACTGCCGCGCGTAATTGATCCAATGCCATGCCACCTATCGCATTGCGCACTGAAATCAATACGTCAAAACCTGCTTTTACCAAGACACCTTCATCGACGGCAACGTAGACTTCATCCTCACCGTCGGCTTGAAAAACCAGTATGCCAGCAGACAATGAAGCTACACAGTCAAGCCGGTGTGGCAGAATACCAAAGGCGCCTTCATGTGTTATGGCAACGATACGTACTACTTGGCGTTTATCGGCAAAGACTTTGTAAGGTAACAGGATCTTAAGATGCATATGTGTCGGTTGCATCCTGTTCTCCATCTGCGGCTATTTGTTGTTTCATTTTTTCGTCTGCTTCATTAATCGAACCAATCATATACAGTGCATTTTCAGGGTAATCCTTGAATTCATCATGTAAAATCCGTTCACAGCCATCTAAGGCATCACTAAGACTGACCAGCTTACCTGGCATACTGGTGAACTGCTCAGTGGTATAAAATGGTTGGGTAAGAAAACGTTCCAGCCGGCGGGCTCGGCCAACCACTTTGTGGTCTTCTACCGATAACTGTTCCATGCCAAGCATGGCAATAATGTCTTTGAGTTCGGCGTATTGCGCCAGCGTGCGCCGAACTTCCTGTGCCAGATCATAATGCCGCTTGCCGACAATGCGAGGCGTGGCCATTTTAGAGTTAGACTGTAATGGGTCTATAGCCGGGTAAAGTCCTTCACTGGCCCGTTTACGGGATAATACAATGGAAGCAGAGAGATGTGAAAAGGTATGTACCGCCGCCGGGTCAGTCAAATCGTCTGCTGGCACATACACTGCCTGAATCGATGTGATCGCACCGCTATCGGTATTGGCAATACGCTCTTCCAGTTGTGACAATTCGGTTCCCATGGTGGGCTGATACCCCAGACGCGCCGGCATCTGTCCCATTAATCCTGATACTTCCATGCCAGCCTGAATAAAGCGAAAGATATTATCAATGAGTAACAACACATCACGATGCTCATCGTCACGAAAATACTCAGCCATGGTCAGTGCAGCATGACCGACACGAAAACGCGCGCCAGGCGGCTCATTCATCTGGCCGAACACCATCACCATATTGTCTAATACGCCAGCTTCTTTCATTTCACGGTAGAGTTCTTCACCTTCCCGGCAGCGTTCGCCAATACCACAAAAAATGCTCATACCAGCATGTTGGCCGACCATATTATGAATCATCTCAGTTAGTAACACTGTCTTACCTACGCCGGCACCACCAAACAGGCCAGCTTTGCCACCACGCTCAAGAGGCATTAATACATCAATCACCTTAATGCCAGTCTCGAATACTTCGGTTTTAGTGGAACGCCGTGCTAAGCTAGGTGGCGCGTTATGTACAGAACGCCAGTGGATATCTGTCGGTGCGGGTTGACGATCAATTGTCTTGCCAAAAACATCGAACATGCGAGATAGAATGCCTTTACCAACCGGTGCTTGTAACGGCCCTCCACTGTCTTGTACTAACATACCACGAGCGAGCCCCTGAGTAGGCGTCAGTGCAATGCCTCGTATTCGGTGTGCATCTAGTTGTGAAAAAACTTCGATTGAAATTTGATTTTCTATACCGGCATGTAACAGGGAATGAATAGGAGGGAGTTTGCTAGCAAACGCGATATCCACAACACTACCACGTACCGATATGACTGTTCCCTGACTCGGAGACGGGGCTGATATTTTCATATCTTGTTGGCTATTATCAGTCATCACGTTTGATTACACAGAAGCAAACTATATGGAACGTAGTTTGTGGCTGATAGCCACATTATTATTTAAAGCCATTTCTTTCTCTTAAAATAAACAAGTAACACAACAGGTATGGTAATGAATACCACCCAAAGCAGCGGATATGCCCACTTCCACTTCAACTCGGGCATATAGTCAAAATTCATTCCGTATATGCCAGTTAGAAAAGTGAGTGGAATAAAGATGGAAGCAAAGACAGTTAATACCTTCATTACTTCGTTCATACGATTACTTACGCTAGAAACATATATATCTAGTAGGCTGGTTAATATCTCACGGTACGATTCAATTAATTCTATTACCCGTATCGTATGATCAGACACGTCTCTTAGATATAAGTGTGTATTGTCATTAATTAATTTAGATTCGCTACGGAGCATGCCAGCCAATAATTCCCTGATAGGAGAGATATACCTTCGGATGCTAATTAATTCTCTTTTGAGTCTTTGAAGTTTATACAGCAGATCTTCTGTGGGCTCAGACTCTAATAAACCGTCTTCAAGCGAAGTAATAACATCGTCCAATGAATCTATGAGAACAAAATTCTGATCTACAATATAATCTAGAATTTCATAGGTGAGGTAATCTGTCCCCAATCCCCTTAACTTACCTTTACTTGTTCTAACTCGATGCTCAAGAGCATGAAAAAGAGTATCTTTTTTTTCCTTGAACAGGAAAACAAAATTGTCGAGAACTAAAAGGCTGATTTGTTCATAACCCACGGCGAACTGTTCATCTTCTATGATCAAACATTTGAGTACAATGTAAAGATAGTCGCCATAATCTTCGAATTTAGGTCGCTGATGAGTATTTAAAATATCTTCGAGTACAAGTTGATGAATACCAAACAGTGTGCCAATGCGTTCTATGATATCGACATTTGTTAATCCTTCAACAATGACCCAGGTGACGCCATCACTTTCTTTATATTTTAGAATTTCGTCTATAGACTGAATTTTTTGTTCTGCAAAATGCTCTTTACTGTATCCAATAATAGATATGCTGGTTACAGTTTCCAGAACGTCACCTACGTGAATAAGCGCTCCCGGTGGTAAACCTGATTTTCCTGAAGGTGTACTTAAAGATTCAGTCATTTTTGTTTATCTGTGTCTGGGGGAATTATTCTATGACTTGATTGTTGCATGGATTATTCCCACATTACGTCAGAACCCTCCTTTTCTGCTGCTGTAAGAAGATCAATGAGCGGCCATGCACGATGTGCCATAGTAACCACAGGCTGACCCTCTTCATCTTCAAGAGGCTCAGAATCGGTTTCTAAATTGATGGCAACGGTTAATTTTTTCAGGGCGGCAGGCACATCCTCAGCTAGTATTGCTCCGGGGACTGTTGCGCTATGCCCCATCATTTTTAATAGGGCGAGAGCAACATCGCCAAACATAGTGATATCGGCATAGGCTTTAGTGGTGAATGTTACTAACATAGAACCCCCTTTGAGCGAGTAATAAGCACACAAATGAATGCTCGATAAAAAAGGGTACGGGTTAGAGCTATGCTTTGAGCCGAAGAGCCAGCTGGATAGGGTGCTGTTATCTTATCTGCGTGTGCCGGAATCGGCACGCTGATTATTGCCAAAATGTAGTCAATCATGTCAGCTCCTGTAACAGACTGCTAAAAACATGGTGGCAAGATACGGACAAGGCGGAATACGTGACGTTTTATGTTGTATCAGCTTCGATGCTTGCCAACGACTATGACGAAGTGATGAGCAAATGTTACTCGTCACCAATAGCATACAGTGTTCAATATCTGTTTGGAAAGATGATGTAATTAGATGTGCTTGATCACAGGTGCTTTTGTTTGAAGCTACGGTAGGTTTTTGTCGCTGAGAGGGGGGGGGAACAAGATGGTGTTTTTTAACCAGCATTTCTGAAAGACTGCAAGTTATTTTATAGTGAGAACTTTAGCAACGTCAGCTTTATGGGACACGTTAAGCCAGCGACAGGCGTCACATCATTCCGATTTAAATATAAAAAATTTTGTTCTTTAGCAGACTTATCTTTTCTCCGTTATGTGATTTTGCATCGAAACTATAGGAAGCTTGAAAGCTTAAGGTTTTCAGGTGTGGTTGGTTGTTTTGAAACCTAACTGATCCAAAGTACCAAAAGGAATGCCAGTCAGTGGTCTAAATCAATCGTTCCTATACATTCAGGGTGTGACCCTGAAATACTCACGCTCAGCGATCAATTGTGCCCAGGCGAGAGGACTAATATCGTGTGTGGCGAATATACTCACGGCTATTGTCGCTGCACCGGTTATCAGCGGTGGCAGAAGTAGAAGCCAGGAGGTTTCGCGCCATGGCTGTGCCGGAATGGGTTCGTTTGGCCAGGTGTCCGGCATCGAGCAAAACCATGTTCGCCACAAAATGGGCAGAAAATACGCTGCGTTGAGTAAGCTAGACGTCCACAGCACCCAGACCACCCAAGACATATGTGCTGCTATTGCACCCTCTATTAGCCATGTTTTGCTTACTGCCCCGGCGGTGAGTGGTGCGCCCATCATTCCCAGCGCGGCGATGCTGAATGCGAGTGTGGTCAGCGGCATACGCCGTCCGGCACCATTCATCTCACTTATCTTGTGAATACCCAGGGTCTCAGCATAGTTGCCAGCACAGAAAAATAACGTGATCTTCATGATACCCTGATGTACTAAATGAACGAGTCCGCCGATGGTGCCTATGGGGCCGAACAAGGCGACGCCGAGCGCGATATAAGAAACTTGACTTACGGTGGAGTAGGCTAGTCGTTTTTTGAGTTCATCCTGTACCAGCGCGCGCAGACTACCCCAAATGATAGTCACTGACGCAGCAACGGCAAGCGGTGTTAGTAGATTGAGTAGCTGGGCGAATTCCAAGCCATAGACATCATAAACGACACGCACAATACCGAAGGCCCCAGCCTTCACAACTGCCACCGCATGCAAAAGAGCGCTGACTGGTGCAGGGGCAACCATCGCCTTTGGCAACCAACCATGCAACGGTACCAGCGCTGCCTTCACTCCTAATCCGATGATTAGCAGAATAAAAATGATGATTAATGACAGATGATCTGCCTTGTCTAGTGAATGGAGAAAACCTCCATTGGTGAATTCCAGAGTGCCGGTCAAGGTGTAAAGCCATACTGTGCCGAGCAATAGCAGGGCGCCACCACCCAGGGTGTAGTATAGATAGGTCTGTCCCGCCTTACGGGCCACCTCGGTACCGCGATGCACCACTAGCGGATAGGTGGTCAACGTTAATAATTCGTAGAACAGTAGGAAGGTGAGCAGGTTGCCAGACAGCGCCACGCCAGTCGCAGCGGTCACACACAGGCTAAAAAAGCCGAAGAAGCGGCTGCGGTGCGGCGAACCTTCCAGATAGCCGATAGCGTACACCGTGGTCAGCAACCACAGGATTGCCGACAGGGTGACGAACAACAGGGCGAGAGAATCAGCCCGCAAGACCAGATCAATATTCGGCAGCAAGGCTAACCGTGTTTCGTAGTGATGTCCCTGCGACACGCCCCATAGCATCCATCCCACGAGCAACAATTTGGCAATGGCACCGGTTAGGTTGAGTACGGTTCGCAAAACTATCCTTTCTTCGGACAATACAAAGATGATTAGTCCGGGCAGGAGTGAGCTCAGCACCACCAGTGGGGGTAGCCAGGTATCCCAGTTCATGATTGGCTCCCGGTGAAAGGCGTGCCGATTTCTAACAGTGACAACACTGGTGTGGCAACAAAGCCCATCAGAATTGCGCCACACGCCAGCATTAACGCTACCCATTCCATGCGTGCAGGGACCGCTCTGGGCTGATGCGTTACTTCAGCTTGAGTGAAAGATCTCCCCAGTACCTTGAATATATAGGCTGCAGTAAGCAGGCCGCCGAGAAGTATTACCACAGTTATGACCCAATGTCCTTGCGCCAGCGCTGACTCTAGGAGCAACCATTTACCGATGAAACCACCGCTGGGCGGTAAGCCCATGAGACTGATTCCGGCCAAAGCGAAGGCAAAGGCGCTAAGCGGCAGACGTTGTACCACACGGTCAAGGTCCACGATGCGATCGTGGCCGCCGAAATGCAATAAATTGCCAACTGTTAAAAACATAGCTGATTTCGCCAGTGCATGGGACAGTATCAGGATCGTAGCGCCACCCCAGGCAGTCGTTGTTGCCAGTGGAAATGCTAAGAACAGGTAACCGACCTGCGCCACTGTTGAATAGGCGACCAGCAGCTTTACGCGCGTCTGGCGTAAGGCCTGCACAGAACCCCAAATGATAGCCGCTACACCCATTCCTCCCAACAGGGTTGCAATACCGTCGCCGGCAAACGGACCAAAGAGCATGATCCACAAGCGAAAAAATATATAAAGTGACGCTTTTATAACAAGTGCCGAGAGCACGGCGCTGACTGGTGATGGTGCACCGGTATGGACGGACGGTAACCAAAAGTGCAACGGAAACAGTGCCGTTTTCAATAGCAGTCCGACACTCATCAGAGCGAAAGCTACCCAGACAGTTGGCTCTGACGTTATTCGCCCGGCCAGCGTGGCTATATCTATGCTGCCGAAGGCGTGATAGAGCAGCACCACGCCCAACAGATAAGCAAGCGATCCTGACAATGAGACAAACAGGTAACGTACGGCACCGGCAAGAGCTTCCCGGCCACCGGACAATGCCGACAGTGCAACAGCCGCTAACCCCATTAGCTCTAGAGTGATATACAAATTGAACAGGTCTGCTGAGAGAAACAGTGCATTTAGTGCAGCCAGCAGAAATAACCAGATAGGCCAGAAATGGTGCGCATCATCCTTGCTAAAATATGTCGAGGCATAGACACTGATCCCGGTTCCTACCACTGAGGTCACGGTAAGAAGCATTAGACTCAGTCCGTCGGCATACAACCCGATACCTAGCGGCGCATTCCAGCCTCCTAAGACGTGATGATAGACGCCATGCTGCCAGAGCTGGAACGCCAGACCTGTCACCGCCAGTATGATAGCCAGATTGCAACACAACACTAGCGTCTGCGCAATGCGCGGCCATATGAAGGCGATTATCCCAGCTGCCAGCGGCAAGACGATCAGCATCACAGCCCATGGAATATCCATCAAGGCATCGACCATTATGGGATATCTTCTTTTTTCGTGGTGGGCAATACTGCCTGACCGGTTTTAGCAGAGAGGGTGAGTATCAGCACCAATGCCAGTGCCGTGGCCGCGACCGCCACGACTATGCCAGTGATAATCATTGCATGTGGTACAGGATCCGGTATAGCACCATTGCGCGTTGCCATAGCGGCCAGCACTAGGAACACTCCGCTGCCCATCACGTTGATTGCCAGAACCTTACGCAACAGATGGCGTTGTAAAAGCAAGGTATAGAGTCCTATAGAAAAAAGCCCTACGCCGACAAGACTATATAAAAAGGCCGTGTTCATTTTTGCCTCTCCTTGTTGGGAGGTGCGCCGAGGAAAAGCCCGACAAGGGCGGCACCGATTGAAATTGTGGCAGTTGTTTCGATGATCAGAATTAAGCGTCCGGCCCATTCGGGGGGCAATTCAAGAAACCTTCCCTGCAATAATAGGGTGATCACGCCCACCACCAGAAAAGTTGCCGGACCCACTATCAGTACGAGCCGTAGCGGTAGTGCCGCTAAAGAGGGCGGTAGCTGCCTGCCCGACAATAGCAGCAACACGCCGGCAGCAGCGAGTACGGCACCGGCCTGGAAGGCCCCGCCGGGAGCGTGGGCTCCGACCCAGAGCAGATAAGCGGAGACCAGTATCAATAGCGGCACCAACAAGCGTGATAAGGTATCCAGTATCAGTCCTGGGCTAGCTTCACGTCGTGTGATGGCCGCGTTCAATGACCAGGAAGCCAGCAATGCCAGCAATAACACGGTCACCTCCAGCAAGGTATCGTAGCCGCGAAAGTTAAGCAGTACTGCTGTCACCGGATTACTAACACCGCTTTGATCTAGGTTCGCTGCAACCTCTTTGCCCAGACCAGCATGGTCAGAGGGTAGAGCCCAGACTGCGTAAACGAGCGCAGCAGCAATAGGTAGAGTTAAGATCCGAATGAGAACAGAATTAATGTTACGTATGCGGCTAGTTTGAGCGATATTCGTATCCGGTGAGGTGGTCCGCAGTTTCGCATATGCTGCTAGCAATAACGCTCCGGTTACACCGGCACCGATGGCAGCTTCTGCCAAGGCAACGTCAACGGCATTAAGTCGTACCCACACCAACGCCATAACGAGACCAAATGCGATGAACAGGACAATAGCCTTAAACAGGTCAGTACTGGTTAATGCTCCCCAAGCTAGCGCCAACACGGCCAGAGCTAGTGCGATATCAATTGCCTCGGCGATTAACGTTTCCATGGGCGGATCCCTCGCCGCAGCGCCCCTTGCGCGATTAGATATGAGACGCTTGCACCTGCAAGCATTACCAGCAGCCAGATCAGTAGTAATTTACCTGCCACTGACCATGATTCTGCTTGCAAGGCGAGTCCGGCGATTGTCAGACCAAGACCAACATTGTCGGCTTTAGTCAGGGCATGCAGACGAGTAAACACATCGGGAAAGCGCAGCAGACCAAGTGTACCGGCCAAAAAGAAAAACCCACCTATAATCAGTAGTGCTGCTGAAATGTAGTCACTCGTTGTCATTCCCGTTCTCCGGGTATGACCACGAACGGCGCACAAAGGCTACCGCCGTTACAGCTGCCAGTAGTGCAAAAACCAACGCAACATCGCGCAATGCTGCATTACTTGTTGCCTCCGCGAGTATCAGTAAGATAGCCACAGCTGTGGTACCAAATAGTTGTGCCGCTAGCATCCGATCTGCGGCTGTCGGTCCGCGAAATACCCGCCACATACCGGCACCAAGGTTTAACACAAGGAACAACGTCAGGATGAGAAACAGTGTTTCCATGTCAGCTCAATCTTCTATCGTGACTGGTGTCACAAAGCCTGGCGGCTTGACAGCCATTACGGAACAATCGATTTGGCTGAGAATTGTTTCCGCTGTATTACCCATAATGAAGCCACGAACACCCGTGCGCGCTACGGTTCCCATAACGATACAGTCGACTTGCAGGTCTTTGGCCAGTGCCGGAATTTCCTTACGGGCTGCTCCCTTCAATAGATGTAGTTGCGGTTTCAAGTAATCGATGGCATCGGATCCCAGTTTCCCGCCAACTTCATGCATCAGCTCATCCATACGCTGAGTATGATGACGCTGTACCTGTTCGATATAGGTATCGATGTTGTTTTCTGACTCAGTCATGAAAGGAGCGTGACGCATAGCGCTCTCTTCATTTGCCTCCCACGTATGCACAACATGCAGCTGGGCAAATTCCGACATGGCCAGGGAACCTGCTAATTCTAGGACGGTGGTGTTTAAAGTGTGCCGCGTTGCCAGCTCGGAGGGTGGGTAGGAGTCATCTACATCGACAGCTGCCAGAATCCGCTTATAGGAACGTTGTTCACGCGACTTGATGAGCCAGACAGGGCAGGGACATTTACGTAGCAGATGCATATCGTCACTGCCGAGAAAACGGTCCATCCAGTCCGGTGATTCGGCGCACTTAATGACCAGATCAAATCTGCAGCGCAACACCTCGCGAATCACTTCGAGAAAGGATGTTCCAAACAATACTTTGTGCTGAATATGAAGTCGTTGACGGTAGGGTTCAATAAGGGACTCTATACGTGCCTCATGTTCGTTCGCCGTTGCCGTCTGGAGCTCATTCGGAGCCAGCATGCCGATACCGCCAGTAACACGAGGAGTTACTTCAAGAACTGTCAGGCTTGTCTGGTTGTTCTCGGCCAGATTCACAGCCTGCTCTAAAGCGGTATGACTGGCAGTCGCCGCCTCAGGGTCTATAACACAAAGAATGTTTTTAAATCGTCGCATTTAATTCTCCTTTTTGAAATGTCATCAGTGAGACGCCTGACAACCGCGCTATTCTTATCTCCAGTGCCTCAAGTTCAGGCACGATATCCCCCATCCCATCCAATACATGCACCTGTAATACTTTCTCACCTACATTGACGCTCAGCGTGCCAGGTAACAAGCTCACAGTATTGGCTAAAACGACCCGTGATAAACCCGGTGGCAGTCGAAATGGATAATCAATGAGTTGTGGAGCGATAGGTATGCGCGGATGAAACGCCCGCCAGGCCACATCTACACCGCCCTTTATAGAATAACGGAGGAAAAAGGGTACGAACATGAGCAACTCGCGCCAGAGAATAGGTGCTGGCGGTAAAAGCGCGACACTGACGATCACCGTGAGTAAGATGGCTGGCACGCCGACCCACCAGGACTGGGCGTTACCGTCGCTCAGAATCCACCAAATAAGCGAAAATAGCAAAGCGCGCGATATAATCGTTGACCAATCAATTTGTTGATGTTGTTTCACGTTTTTTCCTTCACAAAACAGAGTCATTGATTTACCTGTATCGCTTGCTTCGGTAAACGCCGTCTTCTGTGACAACGCATGCCAAGAACGTATGGATGTTAACAAGAAGGCATTAAGATTACCTGACATGGTAAACATTGATGCTACTCTCCTGCTGTTTCCAGATACGGACCCACTTGCTGGCAACGACACCAGTATATAATCTGGAGAACTTGATGACCATTTCCATAAGTACCGGCACCGGCATCTACAATAGACGCTGTTAATAAATCGCGCAACAGTTTGTTAAGTCCTGTTAATCGGTGTATCACGAAAGTCAGATCTCACTTGAAGCGACGTCTTGCCACAAGATAAAGTCGTGGAAAGAAGACCTGATATGAGGTAAACGCTCGGGTTTATTTCGACAGTAAAAGAACTTAATTGACGACTGCTAACAGTGAAACGAGTCATACGTGGTGCTCAGCGTAACTTATTACCTTGCGGTGTCTTTTTCCAGAGATACCTTTATCGTGAGCAACGTTGTCTGGAGCTGGAAACAATAGATATCGATAAGGCGCTGCTTGGTATCGGAAGTCATTATCAGACAATGCGGGAGTCAATGATTCTTCCAATGGATGACAAATACATTAAGGACCTGGCTAAGACCCCGATGTTTAAGATAAGTCAACTAATCAATGCTGTTATCTGTTAACTCATCGAGTGTGTACTAAATTAGCATAGCTGCGATAGCTTATTCCCACTCAATAGTCGCGGGTGGTTTACCGGAGATATCGTAGGTTACTCGTGAAATACCTTCAACTTCATTAATAATGCGTGTTGAAACATGACCAAGGAAATCGTATGGAAGTCTGGCCCAATGTGCAGTCATAAAGTCGATTGTTTCGACGGCTCGTAATGAAATGACATAATCATAACGGCGACCATCGCCCATTACACCGACTGACTTAACCGGCAGAAACACAGCAAAAGCCTGGCTGGTTTTATGATAGAGATTATGCTTTTGTAGCTCTTCGATGAAAATAGCATCCGCTTTACGTAACAGGTCGGCATAGTGCTTTTTAACCTCACCAAGGATGCGTACACCTAGTCCGGGCCCCGGGAATGGGTGGCGATACACCATATCTCTTGGTAAGCCCAGCTCAACGCCAATTTTACGTACTTCATCTTTAAAAAGTTCACGTAATGGTTCCAGTAGCTGCAGTTTCATATGTTCAGGTAGGCCGCCAACATTGTGATGAGTTTTGATGACTTGTGCTTTTCCCGTTTTTGACGCAGCAGATTCAATAACATCAGGATAAATAGTGCCTTGAGCTAACCATTTAACATCATCGAGTTTCGAAGATTCTTCATCAAACACTTCAACAAAGACCCGACCAATAATACGTCGTTTCACTTCAGGATCATTTTCACCAGCCAGGGCAGTCAGGAATCGTTCTTCCGCATCAACACGGATAACATTAATGCCCATGTGTTTAGCAAACATGGCCATGACCTGATCACCTTCTTTTTCACGAAGCAGACCATTATCGACAAAGACGCAAGTGAGCTGATCACCAATTGCACGGTGTAATAAGGCTGCAACCACCGATGAATCAACACCGCCGGACAGCCCTAATAAAACTCGGTCGTTACCAATTTGCTTGCGAATTGTTTCGATACTGTCGTCGATAATATGGGCTGAATCCCACAAGGTGTCGCATTGGCAAATTTCAGTTAGAAAGCGTTCAATAATCCGTTGGCCTTGCACTGTATGGGTCACTTCCGGGTGGAACTGTACACCGTAAAATCCTTTTTCTTCATTAGCCATTCCAGCTAAAGGTGCGTTCTCAGTGCTAGCAATAACTTTGAAACCTTCGGGTAGTTTGCTGACACGATCACCATGACTCATCCAGACATCGAGCAAGCCATAGCCTTCCACTGTAGTGTGATCTTCAATATCGCGTAAGAGTGCGGAGTGTCCACGAGCACGAATCTGAGCATAGCCGAATTCGCGATGGGACGATGATTCAACCTGACCACCTAATTGTTGCGCCATTGTTTGCATGCCATAACAGATGCCTAACACTGGCACGCCCATTTCAAAAACGGCTTTAGGTGCTAAGGGTGCGGTTTCACCAATTGTAGAGTCAGGCCCCCCCGATAAAATAATACCTTTCGGCGCAAAGTCCGCAATTTCGGCTTGGCTGATTTCAGGGTTGCGTAGTTCACAATAAACGCCAGCCTCACGTATTCTGCGCGCGATTAGTTGGGTATATTGTGATCCAAAATCAAGAATTAGGATGCGATGATCGTGGATAAGGCTGCTCATAGAGTTCCTAGTTGAATCAAAGGGTCAGTCAGGATGATTTCTTGCTTGTAGAAATCAATAAAAATAAATGACACATCACGTGGTTTATTTTTAATAAAGAAGTGATGTGCCAGATTATTAGCTTAGACGGTAATTGGGTGCTTCTTTAGTAATTGTGACATTATGAACATGGCTTTCGCTTACCCCGGCAGAAGATATTTGTACAAACTGTGGCTTAGTACGCATCTCTTTGATCGTGGCCGAGCCTGTGTAACCCATGCTGGCACGAATACCACCAAGCAACTGATGAATGACTGCACTGAGATGACCTTTAAATGCTACACGGCCCTCAATACCTTCAGGAACAAGCTTGTCAGGTTCACTGGATTCTTGGAAATAACGGTCACTGGATCCCTCTTTTTGCTGCATGGCACCAAGAGAGCCCATGCCACGATAGGATTTATAAGCACGACCTTGGAATAATTCAACTTCGCCAGGGGCTTCTTCAGTACCAGCAAACATACCACCGATCATCACCGAGTGCGCGCCAGCAGCTAGAGCTTTAGCAATATCGCCTGAATAGCGGATACCACCATCTGCAATAAGCGGAACACCTGTGCCCCTTAATACTTTAGCAACATTACTAATGGCAGTTATTTGCGGAACACCAACACCTGAAACAACACGTGTTGTACATATTGAACCAGGTCCAATACCTACCTTAACAGCATCTGCTCCAGCCTTAATTAAGGCTTCAGCTGCTTCTGCAGTTGCAATATTGCCGCCAATAACTTGAATATTAGGGTATGTGGTTTTGACCCATCTAACTTGATCAAGAACACCTTGAGAATGACCATGTGCTGTATCAACAACGATAACGTCGACACCAGCTTGTTCGAGCGCTGTTACTCGTCTTTGGCTTTCAGGTCCTATGCCGACCGCAGCGCCCACACGTAAACGTTCTTGATCATCTTTAGAGGCCAGTGGATTATCAGATGATTTTTGAATATCTTTCACTGTAATCATACCTTGTAACTGAAAATCGTCATTTACGACCAGTACTTTTTCAATACGGTATTCATGGAGAAGGTCAAGAACCTGATCACGGGGTGTGTTTTCTTTGACGGTAACCAGCTTATCTTTTGGTGTCATGATAAGTGACACTGGGTTGTCAAAACGTGTTTCAAAACGAAGATCACGGCTAGTGACGATACCGACTAAATCTTGACCGTCAACAACGGGGACACCTGAAATTTTATTGGCAGCAGTGAGTTCAACCACTTCTCCGATAGTTGTATCAGGGCTGACAGTTATCGGATCACGAACTACACCACTTTCAAATTTCTTGACCTTACGAACTTCATTCGCCTGTTCTTCAATTGTCATATTTTTATGTAGGATACCAAGGCCACCTTCCTGTGCCATGGTAATGGCCAGACGACTTTCGGTGACAGTATCCATCGCTGAAGACAGCAGCGGGATATTAATTGTAATATCTCGTGTTAATTGGGTTGTTAAGTTGACGTCTTTGGGCAATACATTAGAGTATGCTGGTAATAATAAAACATCGTCGAAGGTTAATGCTTCCTGAGCAATTCTCATGGGGGCGATCCTGAAGTAGTCTAACTATGATCCTCGTAATTATATCAGGATCTTTTTTATGATTCATTCAATTTGTTTTAATTCTTCACTAGCTTGTAAAATGCATAGTAAAGACGAATCTGTTTTTATAGTCACCATGATGAAAGTTTTACAGATCATGCCATGGTTTAAAGAAGGATGATTGATGGCCTTAAACAAACAGCCAGAAGCTGGATCAACACTGGCAAAACGACCAGTTAAGGATATTTATGCAGTTTCCAGGCTGGTTAGAGAAGCACGATCTGTTCTAGAAGGATCCTTTCCGCTTCTATGGGTAGAAGGTGAACTTTCCAATCTCGCTTCACCCGCCTCTGGACATATCTATTTCACCCTGAAAGATGAAGCTGCGCAAGTACGTTGCGCTATGTTTAAAGGCCGTAATCGTCAATTGCGTTTTACCCCAGAAAATGGCATGCAAGTATTGCTGCGTGTTCGCGTGACACTCTATGAAGGCCGGGGTGAATTTCAGCTGGTTGTCGAGCATATGGAAGAAGCGGGCAGTGGAGCCCTGCAACGTGCTTACGAAGCTTTAAAATATCGCCTGGGTGACGCTGGGTTATTTGATGAGGCCCATAAAAAAGCATTGCCTGCGATACCACAAACAATTGGTATTATTTCTTCGCCAACGGGTGCTGCGGTTCATGATATTTTAACCGTATTGCAACGCCGTTTCCCCGCTTGTAATGTCATTGTCTATCCAGTCGCTGTGCAAGGGACCGGAGCTGCTCAACAAATTGCAAATGCGATTGCTTTAGCCAATGAACGAGGGGAATGTGATCTGTTAATTGTCGGTCGTGGCGGCGGTTCATTAGAGGATTTGTGGAGTTTTAATGAAGAACATGTTGCCAATGCCATTTTTGCCAGTGAATTACCGATTATCAGTGCTGTTGGTCATGAAATAGACTTTACAATTGCTGATTTTGTTGCTGATGTTCGGGCACCCACGCCCTCAGCAGCAGCAGAAATTGCTGTGCCCGATGCAGCTCAATGGCTAAACAAACTAAATAACCAGCAGCGACGTCTTAGCCTGTTGATGCGCCATTATCTGCAAAATGAACAGGGTCATTTAAGTCAATTACGCCGTCGTCTACCCGAACCTCGGATTATGATTCGCCAACACATACAAACACTCGACAGATTAGATCAGCAGTTGCAGCGAACGTGGCAACGACTGATGGTTCAGCGTCAGCAACGCGTTGATTATTTGTCCTTGCGTTTGAAGCATCCACAATCAAAGCTGGATAATCAGAAAGATAAATTATCACAACTTTCAGCACGCTTACAGCGAGTTATCGCATTGGATAATGAAAAGCGACAGCACTACTTTTCCACATTAAAGCAGCGGCTACAATTACAATCGCCAAGGCCGGCATTAGAAAAACAGCAATATAGATTTAGCCAATTACAGGCAAAACTTCAGCGTTTAATGAGGCAAAAGTTGACGGATAATCGTGCACAACTGCAACAACAAATGCGTACATTAGCTGCGGTGAGTCCACTAAATACCTTGGAGCGGGGTTATAGTATTACTACGGACCAGATCTCGGGGCATGTTATTACTAAAAATGAGCAAGTTGAGATCGGGCAGAATGTAAAGGTTCAGTTACAAAAAGGGCAATTGTATTGTCTGGTTGAGGGTATTGAAAAATGATAAAAATGTTATTAACGAGTGGCTTACTTTTATTCAGTTTAGTTTTACGGGCTGCTGACTTACCTCAACAATCTGCTGTTCCCGGTGGTGTGGTTGTTATTCCTATCTCGACTGAGTTAACGACCAGCCCCGTTGTTCAGTACAACAATAAGCGGGTTGCAGTACTTAAGGATAAACAAGACTGGTTGGCTCTTGTTGGTGTGCCTTTAAATGCCAAGCCAGGGAGTCAGCGATTGACGGTGACAGCCAACGGAGAAACTTGGACAGTATTGTTTGATATTCAAGATAAAGATTATCCGACACAACATATTACGATTAAGGATAAGCGTAAGGTCAATCCGAATCAGTATGATATGAAGCGTATCAATGCAGAATCAGCGGAAATTAAGGCGGCACTGCAATATTGGACAGATCAGGAAACACTGCCGTTAAATTTTACCTGGCCAATAGAAGGACGTGTGAGTGGTTTATTTGGTCGCAGACGGGTATTTAACGGTCAACCTCGCCGGCCACATAGTGGCATGGATATCGCTGCACCGACTGGAACGGAAATTCATGCACCAGCGGCAGGTATTATCAGAGAAACAGGCAATTACTTCTTTAATGGCAACACAGTATTTATCGATCACGGACAGGGACTTATTACTATGTTTTGCCATATGGACCGGATTGATGTCACACCGGGGGACACTATTCACCAAGGTGATGTGCTTGGCACCGTCGGTATGACAGGACGGGTAACCGGACCTCATTTGCATTTGGGTGTGAGTCTAAACGATGTGCGAGTAGAACCAAGGTTGTTTTTTCCTGCAAGAGAGAGCACAGAAGACGAGAAGAAGAAATAATTCTAAACCATTGTGAGTGATGGACGACCTTTCCTGTACTTATTGACGTGGTGAGGTGTTAAACGCGGCGCTCAGGATTACTTAATATCTTAGTATTTTCTGGGGTGATGTAGATACCGTTGACTAACGTTTGCCCATCTTGCTCGATGAGATGGATATCGACGACTGCAGAACCATTAGTGAAGTTACCGGTAAAACGAAAGCGTGCTACATTGCCGATGGTATTTGATTGATATTGGCTGACAGCCAATGCGGTCATAGATTGATACTGACCTAGGGGATGGAAGGTGAGTAACACTTGATGACCATCAGTTGAGTCAAGTTCTTTAATTAATGACGGGGTGAGCTTTGACTCTACATCCTTGATTTGCCATTCAGCTGATAAATCCTGCATAAAGTTTTCAATAAAAGGCTTGTGGTCTTCTGTATAGTCACCCGTGCTAAAAACGAGATACAGAAGCAATGCAATCAATAAGACAACCAGCATACCGACACCAGCAAATAGATTTTTTATGATCTGCATAAGTTAAGTGTATTCCCTTTGAGAAATAGAGGATCTCATTATTTTAGCTTGAGCAATGCTTGGGCTGGACTTATAGTCTAAACTCGCGTCCCAGGTAGACGCTCAACACTTTCTTATCTTTCAAAATACTGTCGGGCGTACCTTTGGCAATGACTTCACCTTCATTAAAGATATAAGCACGTTGACATACAGATAAAGTTTCACGGACATTATGGTCGGTAATCAAAATGCCGATGCCACGTTCTGCCAATTCTTTAATAATACCCTGAATGTCCAGGACTGAGATTGGATCGACGCCAGCAAAAGGCTCATCAAGCAGGATAAACTGCGGATCCATGGCTAGGGCTCGCGCTATTTCGACCCGGCGACGCTCCCCCCCTGACAAAGACATGCCAAGTGAATGTCGAAGATGAGTTATATGGAAATCTTCGAGCAAGCGCTCTAATAAGTCATTTTTGGCTAAAGGACTCAGGTCTTTCCGTGTTTCAATAATGGCATAAATATTATCTGCGACGCTCAATTTCCTGAACACAGAAGCTTCTTGGGGCAAATAACCGATACCAAGTCGTGCACGACGATGAATAGGGTCGTGGGTGAGTTCTTGCTGATCAAGAAAAATCGTACCGTGGTCGACAGGAATCAGACCCACTATCATATAAAAACTGGTTGTTTTACCTGCACCATTTGGGCCTAATAGGCCAACAATCTCACCGCTTTTGACTTCAAGCGAAATATCCTTGACCACCTGACGGTCACCAAAGCGTTTTGCCAGTTGTTGGGCAGAAAGCGTACTCATAAAACCTGTTTATCCTGAGTTAAATGGCTAGGGTTGTTCTGTGAGATATTGCTGGTGGACCCAGCCAATGACAACGTCACTGCCAACTTGTCCCCGGACTTGGCGCCATTCGCCCTGTTCAGTAAGAACGATAAGCTCACTGCCAGTAGAGAAAGTATCAATTTTATCGTATTGGGTACCTGGACCTGTGCGAACATTCAGGCGAGTACTTGTATAAGCGATAGGATAACTTTTAGCGCTGTCGTTTTTAACGGCTGTTTTGGCAGCAGGAGTCGCCGTATTGTTTTGTTGCTGTGCTACCGGTTCTGCGGCTTGCTTTTTCGCTTTTTCAGGTTGTTCAACAATTGATTTGTTGGTGTCTGGATTAATGATGATATGAACCCGGCCACTGCTTTGTTTAGTTTGGTTATCAATTTTTACTGGTTCAGAATTGGCGTTAACCACGTTTCTGGCAATGTCATATTCAATACGATTACCATGGAACTCATCACCATTTTGCCAGACATAGCCATCACCAAGCAGATGGATTTTTTGGTCGCGTGCATAGTATTCCATTTGTAAACCATGCGCACGAACAGGCTCTTCGCCTTTTTGTTGGACCTGCTTATATGTCGCTGGTTTACCTTGAGCAACAGCCTTTTTTAATTTCCTATCCGCATCGTAATAAAAAGTGATGATATCACCTTCAATACGTAGTGTTCCCTGAGTCAAAATTGCGCGACCTTTGTACTGGGTAACACCTAATTTTTCATCCAGTTGCGCATGGTCAGCTTCAATATTGATCGGCTGATCACGATCGCTTGGTAAAGCCCAGCTTAATACTGGCGTAAAAAACAGTAGACCAATAAGCAGTTTACTCAGTTGGTGGCGCATCATAGTGTCCTTTGACCCTGGAGTGTAAATTCATCAGCTTTTCATCAAGTGTAGCATGGAGGCCAACCGATTGGGTCTCACCATAAGGTGAAGTAATGTTAACGGCTGAATCCGTATAAGCAGTATTTTTCTGTGTGTTGATATTCAATTTATCAGTGCGTAATTTGATATCGTCATTGTTTTTACGAGTGATGATGACATCATCAGTAAGCAGGATAAGCTCACCTTTCCCATGCGTCTGCCCATGTTGTGAAGTAATAACCCATGTTTCTTGCTGATCTTTAATAAAGTGTGCATTAGGCGAAATCATTTCTGTACGATCATCCTCTTCGTAATGCGTCATTTCCTTACCGGTGATAACGCGGGCAGGGTGACCATCTTCGTCCATAATAGTAAGTGTAAAGCCAGTCATACCATAGTCACTACCCTGATTGACAGGGGAGGGCTGACGGCTCGTTAGTTGAGTGACTGGATCGCCTGAGTCCATCAGCGACCCAAACAACACAACCAGCAATGCTGTCAGTACCAGTTTTGTAGTTAAAGATAAATTAGAAATGGCGTTCAATTTGATCCTGCAGGGTACCCTGTCCTTCCATAATGAGTTCACAAACCTCGCGCGCAGCGCCTTTGCCACCTTTGGCTGGCGTTATCCAATGCGCATGTTTTTTAACAAGTGGTGCGGCATCTTGCACCGCAATAGCTAAGCCAACGCGGTTCATAATAGCCAAGTCAACCCAGTCATCGCCAACATAAGCACATTGATCTGCTGTTATGCCGAGTTTAGCAATTAGTTCTTCAAAGGCGGGAAGTTTTACTTTTTGCCCTTGATATATATGATCGATTCCAAGACTGTTCATACGATGTTCTACGACTTTAGATGTACGTCCTGTAATAATGGCAACTTCGACGCCTGTATATTGCAGGAGTTTCATGCCATGGCCATCACGCGAATGGAAGGCTTTATATTCTTCACCATCATCACCAATAATGATACTACCATCAGTCAGTACGCCATCAACATCAAACACGATTAGCTTTATATTTTTTGTTCGGTCATAGATGTCTTGCATAATAGCCCTTAAACCACACCAGCACGCAGTAAGTCATGCATATTGATTGCACCGACAAGTTGCTGTTGATCATCTAAAATTAGCAGCGCATTGATTTTATAGCGTTGCATGATTTCCAGCACTTCAGCTGCCAGCATATTAGCACGCCCCGTTTTACATGAGCGTGTCATGTGATCGGCAATATAACTGGTATGAATATCCACTGTTTGTGCCAAAACACGACGTAAATCACCGTCAGTGAAGATACCAACAATAGCACCGTCATCAGAACAAACCGCCGTCATGCCCAAGCCTTTATTTGTCATTTCAACCAGAGCATCGCGGATTAATGCGGTGTCGGTGATGCGAGGTATGGAGTCACCGGTATGCATGATATCGCTAACACGTAATAAGAGTCGTCGTCCAAGATGGCCACCGGGGTGTGATAAAGCAAAATCTTCAGCCGTAAACCCACGGGATTCAAGTAGGGCAATCGCTAAGGCATCACCCATCACTAATGCGGTAGTCGTGCTAGAGGTGGGAGCGAGCCCTAATGGACATGCTTCCTTAGTAGCTCCGACATTGAGATGGGCACTGGCCGTTTTTGCCAATGTGGAGTTGGGTTTCCCGGTCAGGGCAACCAGAGGGACACCCAGACGTTTTATCAGCGGCATGATAGTGAGAATTTCAGCCGTTTCACCTGAATTAGAAAGGGCAAGCACGACGTCTTTATCAGTAATCATGCCGAGATCACCATGACTGGCCTCTCCGGGATGGACAAAAAAAGCCGGGCTACCAGTACTGGCCAAAGTGGCAGCTATTTTCCCACCAATATGACCAGATTTTCCCATGCCAATGACAACGATACGGCCCTGGCAACTCAGGAGATACCGACAGGCAGCAACAAAGCTATCGTCAATACGATCACGCAGAGCTGAAACAGATTCGAGTTCAGTATTAATGACGGCTAAGCCGAGTGCTTTTAGTTGTTGGGCTTCGCTATCTGTCAAATTGGCATTCCTGTTGTACTTTGGTAGGCAAGTAAACCATTATAAGCAATATAAACTACCAGCATACTAGAGCCTGCTATTCTACCTATCAAGCCTTTTTTACCTGTTTTTGCGAATAAATACAGCATCAGGAAGAGTAGGAGCATGGCTGAAAAATCGCGGACCAGCAGGTACGGATCGGTAACAGACGGTCTAATCAAGCCAGGCATTGCAAGCACGGCTAACAAGTTAAAAATATTGGAACCAAGCACATTACCAATAGCGATATCATCTTCATTTTTGAGAACTGAAGTCACTGACGCGGCGAGTTCCGGCAGGCTTGTGCCTATGGCAACGATAGTAAGACCGATAATGAGCTCACTTACTCCCATTTGAATAGCAATGCCACTGGCTCCCCAGACTAAGGCTTTTGAACCAATTAATAAACTGATCAAACCTACCAAGAAAAACAGTGTTGCCTGGCGATTAGTCATTGTGGGTGTGGCATATTCTTTTTCAAAGCCCTGACTAAGCGGATCAACAGCATTACTGCTGAGAGCCAGGCGGGCCATAAAAAATAGAGTCAGTATAAAACCTGCAAATAAAATGAGGCCGTCAGCATGACTCAATTGACGATCCCATAATAAAATTAATGCAAGAAGCATAACAAAAGCTAGCATGGGAAACTCACGCCGCAGCGTATCGGAGTGAACGGTCAGCGGTGAGATTAAAATTGTGATACCAAGTACCATCCCGATATTAGCAATATTAGATCCTAAGGCATTACCAATACCGATAGCAGGTGCACCATCAAAAGCGGCAAGTGCTGACACTAACATTTCGGGAGCCGATGTTCCAAAACCAACAATGGTCAAGCCGACAATCAAAGGTGAAACACCCAGATTTCTAGCTATATTTGCTGCACCGTCGACAAAGCGATCGGCCCCCCAAATAAGGATGGTAAAACCAGCAAGAATTGCAATAATAAACAGTATGGTTGTCATTGGTTATGAATGGCTATCTGGGTCAATACTAAAGAGCCGGACATTGTCCGGCTCCGTACATTATAGTTGGCTAATGCCTGATTGTCTTGACGTGATTAGTCTTCGAATACGTCAAAGTCATCTTCAGGTGGATTGCCATCGTGGACCAGATTGAGGCGTCGTTGCAAATAGCCATCACGGACATAGTTATATTCATCCATTGCCGCTTCATCAAGCACTTTTTCAGCACTTAACAGGTCGGCACGATCATCGATTATGCGCGTGGCGTAAAGAGGGTTACTTGCAGCTGGCCCTTCAACATAAGTAAGCGGATCCGTGTAATGATCGCCGACTAAACCAAACGTATCACGAACATTGCTCGGGCCAAGGAGTGGCAGGACAATATAAGCGCCTGTATCTATACCCCAATAACCAAGCGTTTGACCAAAGTCTTCGTCATTCTTTTTAAGACCGGAAGGTGTTGCCACATCAAAAAGACCTAACACACCAATAGTGCTATTAGTAACAAAACGACCGGTATCATAAATCGCTTGATTGATTTTTAGTTGCAGGACATCGTTAATGATGACAGTAATGTCATCCAAGTTGCGGAAGAAGTTACTGACGCTCTTGCTCACAACATCAGGCATCACATAGTTGTAGCCTTTGGCAATAGGTTTGGTGACAGCGCGATCAACTTTGTCGTTGAAGGAATACATAAAACGATTGTAGTCCTCATAAGGATCATTTACCTCTGTCGAGTGTTGTGTTGCGGCACAACCAGTTGTCGCCAAAATGGCAAAGAGCAGGCCTAGTCGAATAAACGATGTGATGCTAGCCACGATTAGATTTTCCTTGAGCTGTACGAAATAGGATGAATAATGGCATGGCTCCCTGTGCTTATCAAGCACAGAGGGGAGAAAAGTGCACAAAAAAACGACAAGTGTTGTTTTTTTACATTAATCTAACAAAAATGTTAGTTTTAAATATCATAAGGTAGCGCGTCTGCAAATTGTTGGCTAGAAAGCGTTTTTGCTAGTAATTGTGCAGTATAATCAAACAAAACAGACAGTTGTGGTAGAAAAGATGACAAACCCATTATTAGGGCAGCAAACATTGCCTGTATTTTCAAAAATAACCGCGGATGATATTGAGCCCGCTATTGATCATGTCTTAGAACAAGCTCAGAATACGATCGATAACTTATTATCAACACTTGAACACCCCACTTGGCAAACGTTAGTAATGCCAATGGAAGAAATGGAAAGCCGAATTGATAAGGTCTGGTCACCGGTAAGCCATCTTAATTCTGTTATGAATTCGGATGCATTAAGAGTCGCCTATAATGCATGTTTACCCAAATTAAGTAAATTTGGTACAGAGTTGGGTCAAAATGAAGCCTTATTCAAAGCTTACAAAGCATTGGCTGACAGTGACCATTACCGGACACTGGATACGGCTCAGAAAAAAGTTATCGATAATGCTATCCGCGACTTTCAGCTGTCAGGCGTTGAACTATCTCGGCAAGATAGGGATGAATTCAAGCAGCTTTCACAAGCTTTGACTGAATTAACTGCCAAGTTTGAAGAAAACGTGTTAGATGCAACACATGGTTGGCAAAAGCATGTGACTGATGAAACAGTATTGTCGGGACTCCCTGAGTCTGCCATGGCAATGGCAGCGCAGACTGCTCAACGCCAAGGGCTAGAAGGGTGGTTGTTCACGCTTGATTTTCCATCCTTCTATCCTGTAATGACGTATGCCGATAATCGTGATCTCAGGGAAGAAATGTATACGGCCTATGCGACACGTGCGTCAGATCAGGGGCCAAATGCTGATCGCTGGGACAATACCACAGTCATGGAAGAAATTTTAGAATTGCGTCATCGTTTAGCTAATCTTGTTGGTTATGACAATCATGCGGCGCGATCATTAGCAACGAAAATGGCCCAATCACCCGAACAAGTGCTCGAATTTCTCAATGATTTGGCAAAACGTTCTCGCCCAATAGCACAACAGGAATTTAAGGAACTGCAAGCTTTTGCCAAAGAAACAGCAGACCTTGAACAATTGATGGCATGGGATATCAGCTACTTTGCAGAAAAACTACGCCAACAACGTTATGCAATCTCACAAGAGCAAATTAAGCCTTATTTCCCAGAAAGCAAAGTGGTCACTGGATTATTTGCCGTGGTGAATAAACTTTATGGCCTACGTATCGAAGAACGCCATGATGTCGATGTGTGGCATAAAGATGTGCGCTTTTTTGATATTTTTGATGGCGATGACGAGTTGCGAGGACAGTTTTATCTCGATCTTTATGCTCGTAATCATAAGCGTGGCGGTGCCTGGATGGATGAGTGCCTTGTTCGCCGCCAAACGAGTGAAGGTATCCAACCACCTGTTGCATTTTTAACCTGTAATTTTTCAGAACCGGTAGGCGATAAACCCGCTTTGTTTACCCATGATGAAGTGACGACCTTATTTCACGAGTTTGGTCATGGTCTGCACCATATGCTGACAAAAATTCAATATGCCGGTGTTTCTGGCATTAATGGTGTGCCATGGGATGCCGTTGAGTTGCCAAGCCAGTTTATGGAAAACTGGTGCTGGGAACGGGAAGCCATAGACTTGATTTCGGGCCATTATGAAACCGGAGAGACGTTACCGGATGATCTGTTTGAAAAAATGATCGCTGCCCGTAATTTTCAATCTGCAATGATGATGGTCAGACAATTGGAGTTTTCTATTTTTGATTTCAGACTGCATTTGGAATATGACCCACAGCAAGGTAGTCAGGTTGAGCAATTGCTGGCCGAGGTACGCGATCAGGTATCTGTGGTGAAACCACCTGCCTTTAACCGTTTTGCACATAGTTTTTCACATATTTTTGCAGGTGGCTATGCCGCTGGTTATTACAGCTATAAATGGGCAGAAGTCTTATCAGCGGATGCGTTTTCCAAATTTGAAGAAAAAGGCATCTTTGACAGACAGACAGGCTTGGAATTTTTACAAGCGATTTTAGAACAGGGTGGTTCTCGTGAACCGATGGATTTATTTATTGAGTTCCGCGGTCGTGAACCAGAAATTGATGCCTTGTTAAGGCATTCTGGTATTGCAGCCTGATAGAGAATCAGAATGAAATATAAAGATCTGCGTGATTTCATTGCCAATCTAGAGCAACAGGGTGAACTCAAGCGCATTAATGTTGAAGTTGATCCCGTACTTGAAATGACAGAAATCTGCGATCGTGTCTTACGTCAGGGCGGTCCGGCTTTATTATTTGAAAAACCGAAAGGCAGCTCGGTACCTGTTCTAGCGAACTTATTTGGTACGCCTAAACGGGTGGCCATGGGTATGGGTGAACAATCGGTTGAAGCGTTAAGAGAAGTCGGTAAATTACTGGCTTTTTTAAAAGAACCGGAACCACCGAAGGGTATGAAAGATGCGTGGCAAAAAATGCCCGTCTTTAAACAAGTGTTGAATATGGCGCCGAAGGTGGTTAAGTCTGCACCCTGTCAGCAACAGATCTTTACGGGTAATGAGATTGATCTTAATCACTATCCGATACAACTGTGTTGGCCGGAGGATGCAGCGCCTCTAATTACCTGGGGGCTGGTGGTGACAAAAGGACCACATAAAACACGCCAGAATATGGGAATTTATCGCCAGCAAATCATTGGTAAAAATAAAGTGATCATGCGTTGGTTATCCCACCGTGGTGGAGCCTTAGATTTTAAAGAGTGGCAACAAACTTACCCTGGGGAACCTTTTCCCATTAGCGTGGTACTTGGATGCGATCCGGCTACCATTCTGGCAGCGGTGACGCCGGTACCTGACAGTCTGTCGGAGTATGCTTTTGCCGGCCTGTTACGTGGTTCGAAAACCGAACTGGTGAAATGCCTTAGCAATGATTTGCAAGTGCCTGCCAGTGCTGAAATCGTTTTAGAAGGTTTTATTTACCCTGACGATATGGCCGATGAAGGGCCATATGGCGATCACACGGGGTATTACAACGAAGTAGAACGGTTCCCTGTTTTTACCATAGAGCGTATTACTCAGCGTAAAGATCCTATTTATCATAGTACTTACACCGGACGACCGCCTGATGAACCTGCTATTTTAGGTGTCGCCCTCAATGAAGTTTTTGTCCCCATTTTGCAAAGGCAGTTTCCAGAAATTACTGATTTTTATCTGCCGCCTGAAGGGTGTTCTTATCGAATGGCTGTAGTGAGTATGAAAAAGCAGTATCCCGGGCATGCCAAAAGGGTGATGATGGGAGTGTGGTCATTCCTGCGCCAGTTCATGTATACCAAGTTTGTTATTGTCGTTGACGATGATGTTGATGTCAGAGACTGGAATGATGTGATCTGGGCGATTACCACACGAATGGATCCCGTCAGAGATACCACCATGGTTGAAAATACGCCTATTGATTATCTCGATTTTGCATCTCCTGTTTCAGGCTTGGGCTCTAAAATGGGCATGGACGCAACTAATAAAGTAGCCGGTGAAACTGAGAGGGAATGGGGAAGACCAATTGAACGTGATCCAGATATCGTCAAGCGTATCGATGATATCTGGCCTTCTTTAGGCATAGAATAACCTGCAAAATGCTATCAGACTAGCAAAGTCTAAGCCTATTAAACCTGAGAAAAGGAGTCCACCATGCGATTGTTACATACCATGTTACGTGTCGGTAACTTAAAAAAATCATTGGATTTTTACACGGATATCCTGGGCATGAAAGTATTGCGACAGGAAGACTTTCCGGGAGGTAAATTTACCTTGGCCTTTGTCGGTTATGGTGATGAGGCATCCAACACGGTGTTGGAATTAACCCATAACTGGGAGACTACCAGCTATGATTTAGGGGAAGGTTATGGGCATATTGCTATTGCTGTTGATAATGCAGCTGCTGCCTGTGATTTGATACGCCAAAAAGGGGGTAAGGTTGTTCGTGAAGCGGGACCGATGATGCATGGTTCTGTTGTCATCGCGTTTGTTGAAGATCCCGATGGTTATAAAGTGGAATTAATTGAACGGGACTAAGTGCCATCAGTATTGTGTTCAACCCAATGTTCTCCATCTGGACGACTTTCTTTTTTCCAGAAAGGAGCACGGTGCTTTAATTCTTCAATTAACCAACTACAGGCATCCAGTGACGCGCGGCGATGTGCTGACCAACAGGCGATAGCAACAATAGGATCAGCGGGTTTGATATCCCCCACACGATGAATGATCAGCACATCAAGCAAGGGCCATTGTTGTTTGGCTTCATTCACTAACTTGTCGAGATAATGCTGGGTCATCGCTGGGTAGTGTTCAAGCGTCATGGTGCTGACATCTGAATTATCGTTAAAATCCCGCATAGTGCCGATGAAAGTGGCCGTAGCACCAAATTGATTGGCAAGATTGGATTGTGTTTGGTGTTGGCGAATAGCCTGCCAAGGGTCAAACGCCTGTTCTACAATAGAGCAAGTCATTTTAACCACCCGTAACGGGAGGAAAAAAAGCCACTTCATCGCCTTGTTTGACGGCATCGTCAAACTGAGCATATTCCAAGTTAATGGCAACCAAGACATTATCAGGTCGTGCTGCTTTCTGGGTGGCAACATCCCATGCTTCACCAGCTGTGGTTACATCATTAACCTCACAGTCACTTATTTTGAGATTTTCTTTCAGGCTTGCAAAGAATTTAACGTGAATACTCATGGTTATTTATTATCAAACTTAAGCTAAAAATATTGACTATTGTACATCTGAAATAGTTCTTTGTTAGTCAAAGCTGATAAATAAACTGTCCAGGGGGTCTTCATCAGGTAAAATAAAGCCCGAATTTTGATTTTTTGGAGTTATTAATGGCAGAGCTAACGCATTTTAATCAGGCTGGTGAAGCACATATGGTCGATGTAGGCGCGAAAGATGTCACCAAACGCGTTGCGATTGCTGAAGGGCAAATTAATATGCTTGAGTCGACACTGGAACTGATAAAACAAGGTGGGCACAAAAAAGGTGATGTATTAGGAATTGCCAGAATAGCGGGTATCATGGCGGCAAAACGGACGTCTGACTTAATTCCATTATGTCACCCACTTGCTTTAAGCAAAGTCAGTATTGATTTTGAAATACTTGAGGATGAAGTAGCGGTGCAATGCCGAGCTCAAGTAGAAACCAGTGGTCAGACGGGGGTTGAGATGGAGGCGCTTACTGCTGTACAGGTCGCGCTATTAACCATATATGATATGTGTAAAGCAGTTGACCGTGGCATGATCATGCTTGACATTCGATTATTAGAAAAAGCAGGCGGTAAGTCTGGCCATTGGTTTAGAGAGTTATAAGTTATTGTGTTGAAAAGATGTCATCAAAACTGACTGTTTCCCCTGAACGAGTAGCATCATAGCCGGGGCTTGCCGACAAATATTGGCGATAGTCCTGACTTTGTAATAATGCTTTCATTTGCATAATACGTTTGTCCCGACTGATTTGTTTTGGAACAGCAAGACAGTAATGTTCCCAGACAAGTGGCATAAAGCTCAAACCAAATTTCTCTGCCATAGGTTCAATTCCAAATGCAACATCCGCAGCTTGACTGGCTACCAGAGCGGCTACCGCAAGATGAGTAAACTCTTCATGCTGGTAACCGGCAATTTGTTCCGCCTCGATATTATTACTGACTAGCAGTTGGTCAAACAGTAAACGTGTACCCGATCCCGATTGACGATTAACAAAACGTAGCTTAGTCCTTATTAAGTCATTAAGTGAAGATATAGTGTCAGAGGTATCTTGACGAAACATTAGGCCTTGCTGGCGTTTAATTAAGTAAACCAGGTCATAGGTGTCAGGGTGAAGAATATCGAGATAGTGTGGCAGTAGTGGTTTCGCTATCGGCCCAATAGGAATATGGAAACCAGCAATATCACAGTTTGACTGATCGAGTGCGCGTAAGCTTTCTATACTGCCTTGAAAGTGCAGGTCAATCTTAAAATCGGACTGCTGATTGATCAGATCACGTAATGCTCCAACCGCTAAACCATGGCTGGCAAACAGTTTAAATGCTGTTTTATCACTCTGTGATAGTAGGCTTTGAAACTCACGTTTGAATTGGGTAGCAAAATTATCAAGCTGGGGAGAAAAACGCGCGTTCAATTGTAAATCAGCATGAATCAATTTATCGCCAAGCGATGATAAGTGAGCGCCGCGTCCCGGCTCCAGTATCACCAAAGCCTGTCCTAAAACGGTTTGCCATTTATTTAACAAACCCCATGCGTAGCGATAGGAAACTTTGCAATCCTCAGTTGCTTTTTTCAGCGAACCCGCCTGTTTTATGGCGGTGAGTAGCTGAAATAATACTGGTTCAACTGTGTGTCGTTTATCGTTAAGAGTAAGTTGCCAGCCTAATTGTAAGTCAATATCCATACTATGCTTAACCGTACATATTTATTTGGCGGTAAGTATAAAATATACTATAACTTATCGCTATTAAATATGAATATATATTCATATTTAATAGCGGTTGTATGATAACCAGAACACGCTCAAATTGAGTGCTGAAGCCAAAGGATAAAATAGTGCACATAGCAAAAAAAATAGTGTTAGCAAGCTGCTTATCTTCGTTGATGACGACAACAGTTTATGCAGGTTCTGAAATTGAAACCTTGATAAAAATGCTGCATGAAAATGGAACGGTAAGTGATGAGCAATACGGCCGTTTATTAGCAGAGCTCGAGCAAACTCAGCAACAGAGTCAGCAAGAAAAGCAAGCGATTAATCATAAATTGGCAGAAGCGACCAAACCTTCAGATGTAGACGTTAAGATTAAAGAAGGTGGTCTGACGTTAGCAACACGGGATGGCGCTTTTACGACAAAACTGGGTGGTCGCTTACAGTTAGATGCCGCGAGTTACAGTGGAAACCCCGAAATGGGTGATGGCACTGAAGTACGTCGGGCTTATTTAACCTTGCAAGGGACGATGTACCACGATTGGGGTTATCGTTTTCAATATAACTTTGCCAGTACAGGGGCGAATGGAAAAGGTATTCTAGACGCCTATCTGGATTATAAAGGCTTTGATGGTGTTGATTTACGTGTCGGTCATTTTAAAGAGCCTTTTACCTTACAAGAAGCCACCAGTGATAATTTTACGACCTTTACCGAACGAGCAACCATTGCTGCCTTTTCTCCCGGGCGTAGCATAGGGGTAATGGCAAGTCATGGTAATCAGGATTGGACATGGGCCGCTGGTGTATTTGGTGAGTCTGTTGATAGCAAGGGAGGCACTGATGATGAAGGCTGGGGCGCCAGCACACGGGTGACAATGTCACCTATCAATCAAGCAGACAAAGTGGTCCACTTGGGTTTAGGCGTTAACTACCGTAATGTTGATTCAGCAAATAGTATTCGTTTCAAACAAGCACCGGAAACACATATTGCAGGAGTCAATATTGTAGATACCGGTTCTATTATGAACACGAATGATATTTTAAAGTTAGGTGCTGAATTTGCCACGGTATACGGCCCTTTTTCTGCACAAGCTGAATATATTGCTAGCAATGTAAGCCGTCAAGGTGACAGTGATTTGGATTTTGATGGTTGGTATGCAGAAGCGGGTTATTTCTTAACCGGTGAGTCACGTCAATATAGCAACGGTAAGTTTGGCCGACCCAAACCACACTCTATTGTAGGCCAAGGTGGCATTGGTGCTTGGCAACTGGCATTACGCTATAGCACGCTTGATTTGACTGATGGGCTAATTGATGGCGGTGAAGTTGATGCGATGACGTTAGGCCTGAATTGGTATCCAACGTCGGCTTTACGCTTTACCGCTAATTATGTCGATGTGTTAGATGTAGAAGGCGGTCCGAATGACAATCAAGAACCGGGTGTATTCCAGGTCCGCAGTCAATGGGCATTTTAACCACAAAACAAGAGAACAATAATGCGTTTTATAAAGTATTTATTATTACTAACTATATCGGTTTATAGTCTTACAGCAGGAGCTGTTGAACACTTAAAAATGTCGACAACAACCAGTACTGAAAATTCAGGTCTACTCGCTATCCTCAACCCTGCATTTGAACAGGCTTATGATGCAAAAGTGGATGTGATAGCAGTTGGCACAGGCAAGGCCATGAAAATTGGTAGTCGTGGTGATGTTGATATCGTTTTTGTTCATGCGCCAGCGGCAGAGATGAAATATGTTGAACAGGGCGACTTTATCGACCGTAAAGCTGTTATGCATAATGATTTTTTATTTGTAGGGCCAGCGTCAGATCCTGCACAGTTATCACAAGCAAAGACAGCAACAGATGCCTTAAAGCAGATTGCTGAGCAACAAGAAAAATTTGTGTCTCGTGGTGATGATTCAGGAACCCATAAAAAAGAATTGGCATTATGGCAGCAAGCTGGAGTATTCCCTGACGGTGAATGGTATATTGAGGCGGGACAAGGTATGGGCGCTATTTTAACAATGGCCAATCAGTTACAAGCTTATACTTTAACAGATCGCGGTACTTTCATTGCTTTAAGCGAGAAACTGGCATTAGTTAAAAACTTTGATGGTGATGAAGCATTGTATAACCCCTATCACATTATGGCTGTGAATCCAGAAAAACACCCACATACTCAATATGAACTGGCACAAAAATATATTGAGTTTGTCACTGGGGCAGCAGGGCAAAAAATTATTGCGGAGTATAGGAAAAACGGACAGCAATTATTTTATCCTGATGCAATCGTACAGCCCTAAAGAAGGCAATGAGACAATAAAAAAAACCGGCCGTAGAGCCGGTTTTTTATTGCAAGCATTAAATTTATAATTTAGTGTGCGTGTGCTTTCATTTTCTCGTGGTAGGCTTTTCTTTTGGCTTCAATATCTGCTGGGCCGCCAATAATATGACCTTCTGGGCTTAGAATATTTGCAGTATCAGGAGTTTTCATTTGTTCATGGTACTGCATTTCTTTGTGATACTGTTCCACGTTTTCTGCAATTTCAACCTGGCTACCGATGAGATGCCCGTCTTCGTCTTTCACGAGTTCAGCGACTGGATCGGCAGGATCTAAGGCTACTTCGGGAATTGATTCGGTTGTTTCGTAGTATTCTTGTGTCAATGTAGATACTTGCTCTTCACTGCCAATCTCAGGAGCACTGTCAGTTGCTTCTTGAGAATCACCACCACAAGCCGTTAGCAATAGAGAAGCGGCAATCAGTGCCGAAAGAGGTAGTTTTTTCATAGTCTTTATCCTTTTGTTCATGTTCTAAAGAGAAATATGGGTACTAACAAAATGGCTTTTACCCTTGGCTGAGTAAGCTGCGTAAGTCGATGATAGCAGCATTTGCTCGTGAGATATAGGATGCCATTACAAGCGAGTGATTCGCCAGAAAACCGAATCCACTTCCATTTGAAATAACAGGACTCCAAACTGTTGCCTGAGTAGCTTCCAGTTCACGAATGATTTGCCTTAAGCTTAGTAAGGCATTTTTATCGTTCAACACATCAGAGAAATCGTATTCCACAGCTTTAAGAAGGTGTATAAGAGCCCATGCTGAGCCACGTGTTTCATAAAATACATCATCAATCTGAGTCCATGGCGTTTTCGTCACCATTTCTGAGGGTGAAGGGGTGGATTGTGTTGCTGCCGGATCCCCCGCTAAATCTGTATTAATTCGCATTTGTCCGACACTGGCGCTTAAACGCTGTGACAGACTACCTAGGCGTTTTTCGATAATGGCTAACCAGGCTGCCAGGTTATCTGCCCGGGCATAAAATTGAGCATTGTTTTTTTCGCTATCGCTTAATCTTGCTATATAGGACTCAAGGGCATCGACCCCTTTTCTGTATTCTCTTTCTGTCGATGGAAAGATCCAGGAATCTGAATTGAAGTTAAATTGTGGCTCGGCAATCGTCAGATCTTCATCTTCCAGTGACTGTGATTGTGAACGGCTAATGTCATTGCGTAGTGAGCGTGAAAAATCACGCATTTGCACCAGAACGCCAAATTCCCAGTTGGGGATATTATCCATCCATATCGAAGGAGGCATTATATCATTAGTGAGGTAACCACCCGGCTTGTCTAATATTGAGTGCGCGAGCGTGATAAGCGTTGCTGTAGATGTATAGCCGGTGACAACCTCTTGTCCTCTTTCAGCTGCCATATTATTAGCATTTTGTACGGGACTGAAATCATCCGGTGTTCTATCCCACCAAAGCATCAAGAGCAAGAAAAAAACAATCAATCCTGTGATGATATAACCAGCGAGGCGAAGATTGCTTTGCCGTGCATTGGGATCAGTGACATTGTCATAAATGTCCCAGGCGAGATCTTTTGTACGTTGTGTAAAGTCGGTCAATGTCATGCTGATTATGAAGTCTACCTAGTTTTTTTAAAACCATACTCTATGCTTTTACGCATGGTATGACAATTTTTTTGCCTTTAGCAAGTTAGTTATTAAGCTTAATAAGCATAGGATGCTGTTGTTACAAATAAAAAAGACATCAACGATAACATGATTCGGGCATAGAATTTGCTGTATTTCCTCGTAGATTGAGCTGTCATAAAAATGACAGCACTTAAGAGGATTAAGTTTGCGATGTTGTTAAATTTACCTGTAAAAATTATTCTATATTTAGCTGTTGTATTCCCTATCTGTATTCAGGCAGATACCTTACAAAGTCTCGATAGTATAGAGCAAAAAGCCTATACCTATGCTGTTGAAAAAGCATTAATGCAGTATGACAATCCACAAATAGTAGTGGGCAAGTTGGATAGTCGGTTACGGTTGCAAGAGTGTGATTCAGCCTTAGAGGCGTTTTCTAATGGTGGTGTTACTTTAGGCAGTCAGACCATTGGAATAAAATGCCATTCCGCCTCTACTTGGACTGTCTATGTTCCATTGAAAGTGAAACTGATCAAGCCCGTTGTAGTTGCTGCAAAAGCCTTATCAGCAAATCAAGTTTTATTGCCAGCGGATCTCACTATTGCACAACGTGATGTGGCGGCATTTAATCAACCTTATTTGCAACGTCCTGATAGATTAATAGGTCAACAATTAAAATATCCCGTGTCGATGGGTGCTGCAATTAATCTACAAAGTGTTCGCCCTAAAAAAGTGGTGCGTAGAGGAGATTTAATTACGCTGGTGGTAGAGACTGCCAATATGGAAGTGAAAATGAATGGTACTGCGATGTCCGATGCGGCGGTTGGTCAACGTATTCGTGTCAAAAATAGTTCATCTAAACGCGTGGTGGAAGGCATTGTGGAGAGTCCCGGTGTTGTGAAGCTAGTGATGTAAAAATTTTATAAAAAGGGTTTAAGATTATTTTATGTTGGCCGATATAGTAATCAGAGATTAAGAGAAATACGATGTCAGAAATAAACATTAAAACCTCTGGACAACCAGAAATAGGTAATAGAGAACGCTTGAAGTCTAATGGAAGCGCAAGTGATGCTGTGCCGGCAAGTCAAACAACGCAATCGACTGCTGACAAGGTCAGTTTTACCGCTACTGCGGAACAGTTGCAGAGTTTGCAACACATTGTTGCTGCTGCACCGGCTGTAAACTTAGATAAGGTTGCCGAGTTACGTGCCGCTATAGAGAATGGTTCTTACACAGTTGATACACCTAAACTGGCACAAAATCTGCTTAAATCAGAGGAACAATTCGATTAAGCAGGGTGCTAACCATGAGTTTATTTCAACAACTATATAGTGTATTACGTGCCGAACAAACCGTAGCCAGTCAACTGCTTGAGATACTGACGACAGAGCGGCTGGCACTTATAGAAGCTGAATCTAACACCATTGCCGACATGAACAGTCAAAAGCAGCCATTGTTAGCACAACTGGAACAATTGGCTCGCCAACGTGAATCTATTTTACAAAGTGACGGTTTTTCGCCGGGTAAAGAAGGTTTGGAGGCATTTATTGCCAACCAGCCAACTCGGGAAGCCGCTCAACTAGAAGCTGTGATGAAACAATTACGCGTGGCAGCACAAGCGTGCCGTGACAATAACCAAATTAATGGTGGCATAGTGAATGTCAACCGGCAATATCTACATAAAGCGATGAGTGTATTGCGAGGTCAAGAAACAAGTGTGGCGTCCTATGGCCCTGGCGGTGAATATACCAATCAGATCGTCCGTCAACCTTTGATTGGCAGAGTCTAAATTACGTTACTGCCCTTGCTGGCACCATGATGATAGCGTCTTAACCCAGCTGGGATGTTGGTTTAAACAGGGGATGAGTTGTAACTTTTCACCACCTGCCTCCTCAAAGACTTCTTGACCACGGATAGCGATTTCTTCCAAGGTTTCCAAGCAATCGGTAACAAAAGCAGGGCAGATCACTAAAATATTTTTTGCTCCTGCTGCTGCAAGTTCGCGTATTTTATCTTCGGTATTAGGTTCGAGCCATTTTGCTTTCCCTAAACGAGATTGAAAGGCAATACTGTAGTTTTCCTTCGCAATACCTGCTTGTTGGACAAAACAGTCAGTGGTGCGAATTACTTGATGACGGTAACAGTACTGATGCACTTCATGCGGCTGTTGGCAACAATCAGCCCGTTGCAGACAGTGTTCACCCGAAGTGTCCATTTTCTTTATATGTGCTTCAGGCAGGCCATGATAACTAAAAATGATATGGTCGTAGTCGCTTTCTAAATAGGGTTTGGCACTGTCAACCAGTGCTGAAATATAGTCATCGCGTTGGTAAAAAGGCTCAATCACTGAAAGTTTCACGGGCAACTGGTGTTTTTCAACCGTCGCTTTGGCAAGTTCGACCGATGTTTTGATGGTGCTTTCAGCATAGTGCGGGTAGAGCGGAATAAAAAGGATTTCTTCAATGTCGGGCAGGGCACTAAGTTTTAGCAGTTGGCTCTCGATGTCTGGCTGGCCATAACGCATCGCAATTTCAACAGGCATGGGCAATTCAGCTTGTAACGAAGCCTTAAGTCGCTCGGATAAAACAATAAGCGGCGAGCCTTCGGGTAACCAAATGCTTTGATAAGCCTGTGCAGAATTTTTAGGACGCGTCGGTAAAACAAACAAACTGACAATAGCGCGCCTTAGTAACCAGGGCAGTTGGATCACATAAGGATCCATCAGAAACTGATTTAAATATCGACGAACCGAGTCGGTATCTGCATTATCCGGTGAACCAAGGTTGGCGAGTAAAACAGCACGTTTGTTCATAAAAAAACTCAGTAATATAAATAGTATGTAAGCTAAGAAGTATAGTGGATGTGTATATATTTGCACAGATTACAGACGCAAGGTATTGTGGTTAACGGGTGGCAACTAAACTAGGTGAACAGGTAGAAAGCTACGTTTAACTTTGTGGCTACAACCGGCCTACTGATATAATTTGTAATCTTGCCCCTGTAGTTGAATGGATACAATAGGGTCCTCCTAAGACTTAGGTGCAGGTTCGATTCCTGCCAGGGGCACCATCTTTATAGCTGTTTCATCCGTGTATCAAGATGTATCATCTGGCTAGCGATAGATGAAAGGTGGCTGAAAGTTTGCATATATATTTCCAGTGTAGGTCTAGATTTATATATGAGTAGCAATAGGGACTATTGCAATGACAACAAAAAGTAAAGAGACATCACTTATCGCTGAGCAGGCCCATTATATTTTTCAATATGCTGGTGTCTCAGCATTTACACAGTTAATCGTTGTTGGTTTAATTTACTTACAACTTAAAGTCATTGATCATGACCTGCTTTTGCTATGGGGCCTGCTGATATCTATTCCTATTGCCATTAAGTTGTTATTGGTTTGGTTATATCGCAAAGACAGGTTCAATGATATCAAGTTCTGGCTCAAGGTGTTCACCTACACCTCATTAATGGTTGGTATTGGCTGGGCATTTTTTATGCTTTTTCATCTGACCGCTGCGCCGGCTGAACTCAAATATATCTTTATTGTTATTGTCTGTGCTTTGCTGGCGGGAACGGCTCCAATTCTAGCTGCATGGCCGCCTGCCTATTACGCGCTCACTTTGCCACAGTTTATTACAATACCAGCAGTGCTGTTTTATCTGGATTCTGCGCACCATTACTTTGTAATGACGTCGTTTATTATTTTTTGTCTGATGTTGTTAACCCTGCAGCGAATAATGCATCGTAATATAAAGCAGAACGCTAACGTTAAAACTAACAATGCTCGTTTGCTTAATGACTTACATGCAGAAATTGAGTTACGTGAACGTATCATTGCGGAACGTACAGAAGCCTTGCATCAATCACTGAGTGAGCAACAGGCGATTGTAAACAATAAGATGATCGGCATAGCGATTGTTCAGCAACGAAAAATTCTATGGGTAAACAGTACGTTTGAACAGATGTTTGGCTATGATGCCGGTGAAACCATAGGTCTTGAAACGCGCGTTTTCTATGCTAATGATGCTGATTTTCAAATGATAGGCCGTGCGTATGCTCAGTTACGGGATGGTGTGGTTCAAAACGAGCTTGAGTTTAAGCGAAAGAATGGCGACAGCATTTGGATCAACCTTCGGGGGACGGTGCTTAATCGGGTTAAGGACGAGTCATTATGGATGTTTGTTGATGTCACTGAACGTAAGCTTGCGGATAAAAGGTTACGATTTCTGGCCCACTATGATGCACTAACTGAGCTGCCAAACCGGGCTTTATTTACCGACCATTTTCAACAAGCCGTTGCTCATAGTGATCGTAAACATAGCTTACTCGCCGTTTGTTTTGTCGATCTTGATAACTTCAAAGCAATTAATGATGTACATGGCCATGATGTCGGGGATAAATTGCTTATTAAAGTTGCACAACGATTTAAAAATATCATTAGGCAGGAAGATACGGTCGCACGATTTGGTGGTGATGAATTTATATTATTGCTCAATGATCTTGATGACCTAACACAGTGTATAGAAACAATTCAGCGTGTTCATGAAACACTGGCCGAGCCCTATATTGTTGATCGGGAGTTTCACCAATTATCAGCGTCGACTGGCATTACACTTTATCCCTCTGACCAAGGTGATGCAGATACGTTAATAAGACATGCCGATCAGGCAATGTACATAGCGAAACAGGGAGGACGCAATCGTTATCACTTCTTTGATATTGAGCAGGAAAAACAGGTCATCGACAGGAATGTTCGTTTGGCCGACATCAAGCGGGCGATGGATAATGAAGAATTTCAGCTTTATTATCAGCCCAAAGTGGACATGCTGACAGGTGACGTTTTTGGAGTAGAAGGCTTGTTGCGTCGACATGATCCCATTAATGGTGTCATCCCCCCGTTGGAATTTTTACCGCTTATAGAGGGAACCCGTTTTGAACTTGATCTCGGTGAACGCGTTATTCGTCAAGCCTTGCGCCAGTTAGACCGATGGCAAAAAAAAGGGCTAAATATTGAATTGAGCATTAACGTGTCAGCACAGCAATTGGCATCACCAACATTTGTCGAAACACTTCGTAATAGCTTGGCCGAGTATCCAGAAGTGGATAGTAAAAAGTTACAACTTGAAGTTCTGGAAAGCAGTGTATTAAGTGATGTCGACACAGTGACACAGGTTCTTAAAAACTGCCAAAATAACTTAGGTGTCAGTTTCGCGCTGGATGATTTTGGCACTGGCTATTCCTCACTGACACATTTACGTAACTTACCTGCTGAGATGATAAAAATTGATCAGACCTTTGTTAAGGGGATGTTAGCTGACACAAGTGATTATGCGATTGTGGAAAGTGTTATCGGCTTGGCTGATTCTTTTAACCGGTTTGTTATTGCTGAGGGTGTTGAAACACAAAAAAACGGTCTGATGTTGTTGTTTATGGGTTGTAATCTGGCACAAGGTTATACCATCGCTAGGCCTATGCCGCCCGATACGTTCTTAAACTGGCTTGAAGACTATAAGCCTTATCAACATTGGCTGGATTTCGCGCAACTGTCGTTAACAGATAAAGATAGGCATCTGGCATTATTTTATTTGACATCGCAACACTGGAAAAACCATCTGGTTGCTAATATCTTTTCGTTGCCGCAAGAGATAGAGCAGTGGCCAGTAATGAACAGAAAACTATGCCACTGTGGTTATTGGTTCAAACGGATGAGACAGAGGGAGCTGTTTGATGATGGCTGGCTCAAAAAATTAAATAAAGCCCATAATAAGTTTTATACGATTGCTCACAGACTATTTGTTTTACATCATGCTGGTGATGTAGAACAGGCACAACAAGGGATTGATAAATTAGAGCAAGCTTATGAAGAAATGCACCAATTTATCCAATGTGATGTTGTGCGTTATCTCGACGCAGATTAGATATAAAGGGTGATATCTGCTTCACTGGCAAACTCAAGAAACGTTGCTGCGCCGCCATGGCTGACACCATCGATAAAATCGTCATTTTGATAATCAAATAAATCAACAGTCATTTGACAAGCGATTAATTCAACGTCTGATTCGACACAAATTTCACGTAACTGTTGCCAGCTGGCAACGCCTTTTTGTTTTAACTTGCGCTTCATCATCCACGTCGCCAGCCATTCCAACCCAGGAATAATCTGGATAAAACTGGGAATGGGAACCGGCATTGGCATGGCAGGATTACCCAAGGGTGAAATCTTTAAGGATGGTGCCTTAGTCAGCAACTGTAAGCCATAAAAAGTAAAGAATATTTTGACTTCAAAACCTAAAGCGGCGGCTGTAGATGCAAGCAAAAAAGGTGGGTAGGCATTATCCAATGTCCCCTTGCTGGCGATGATAGCGACTTTTTTAGTCATGAGGCCTCACTCTTTTCTAAAATAAAATGCAATTTACCCTCTTGTTGACTGGTTTCAATTAAAGGGTTGCCGGTTACTTTGGCAAACGCCGGGATATCTTTTTCAGCACCGAGATCAGTTGCAATTAGGTGCAGGCGCTCCCCTGTTGCCATTGTTGACAGTGCTTTACGCGCTTTTAAGACAGGTAAAGGACAGTTCAATCCCGAGGCATCTATTTCTACATCAAAATCTGACATTATTTTTTCCAAAAGTTACGTTTACTGTGTAGGACAATGATAAACTGAAAACTACTCATTTGTCTTAGTGGAACCAAGCAATGCATGGTATGTCTAGACCCCTAATGAAAAAAGTTATTACAGTTGTACTTACCACAATCATTGCTTTAATGGTTTTAGCGACATCGGCAGCTGATATTGAATTACCGGAAATAGGTGATAGTGCCGGCTCACTGATTTCACCTCAACAAGAGTATCGTATCGGTCAGGCATTTTTTTGGCGCCTGCAACAATCAGTTGAATTAGTCGAAGATCCTGAGGTGGTCAGCTATTTGTCAGAGCTGGGGAACCGGTTAGTGGCAAACAGTGACGCGCCCCAGTTGAGCTTTAACTTTTTTATGGTGCCTGATGATACGGTCAATGCTTTTGCTGCGCCAGGCGGGTTTATCGGGGTTAATAGTGGCCTGTTATTAACGAGTGAACAAGAGGATGAATTGGCATCGGTGCTTGCTCACGAAATAGCGCATATCACCCAACGTCATTTGCTTAGAAGTTTTGAAAAGCAAAAACAAATGAGCATTCCATCGATGGTGGGGATGATTGCCGGTGCATTGGTTGGTATTGCTGATCCTAAGTTAGGTGCGGCAGCTATCACTGCGATACAAGCAGGTGGCGTACAAGCACGGATAAATTTCACCCGTAACCATGAAATAGAAGCAGACAATTTGGGAATGCAAACCTTGATTCGATCTGGGTTTGACGCATTGGCTATGCCAAGCTTTTTTGAGCGGTTACAGCAGGCCAGCCGGTTTTATACCGGCAACGCGGTACCTGAGTTTTTACGGACTCACCCTGTGACGACCTCGCGAATAGCCGAGTCGCGAAGTAGGGCTGTACAGTATACCAATCAGTTTCAGCCACAAATGAATGAGCAGTTACAGTTTCTTTTGATCCGTGAAAAGCTACGTATATTAACCAGTCGTGATTACGGTAAATTGAGTAAGCACTATGAAGCTGCTCTGGAGACGGGGAGTCGCGATAGTAAAATGGCGAGCCGTTATGGTTATAGCCTTGCTCTGTCCGCCATGGGGCAATACAGCAAGGCAAAATCGCAATTGATGCAACTTATTAATGAGGATACGGAACGTTTGAGTTATCAGTTAGCCTTGGCTGATATTGAAATGGCTGATGATAATGTTGCAACCGCACTAGAAATATACCGCAGCGCACAACGTTTATTTCCTGATGATTATGCCTTGTCTATGAATCAGGCACTATCATTGTTGCAGGCTAACCAGGCAGCTGAGGCGAAGAAAGTATTGATGAGACAATTTCATATGGGCCGTAAGACACAGCAATTACATAAACTGCTTGCAAGGGCGCATGGCGATATGGGGCAAAATAGTGAAGGCCATCAATGGCTGGCAGAATATTATTTTAATGCGGGTCGTTTTGAACAAGCGCTGGATCAGCTTCAGTTGGCAACTAAATTTGCTGATGAAAATGAGTATCAGCAAGCTAAAATTAATTCGCGGATACAAGAAATAAAAGCGATAAAAACGCAGGTGGAAGAATTGTGACAATACCTCCTGATAATATGGCTCGGCGGCGATTACTAAAACGGACTTTTTCAGCGTCTACCTTGGCGTTAGTGGCTGCTAGTGGACTGTTAGCGCCTCAGCGTGTATTGGCTCACTGGCCTAATGAAGCTTTTGATGCTCAAACGGTTGAGGATGCGTTGCTAGCACTCATGGGACAAACTGAGACGATGTCTAGTGATGATGTGACGTTTTCACCAGGCAAACCGGCTAGTCGAATAGTTAGTGGCGATGTTGTCACAGTCGAAGTGGCCAGCAAGTTAGCTGATTTGCAACAAATGATGATTTTGGTAGATAACAATCCTTTTCCTTTAGTGATGAGTCTGGATTTAACCGCTGAAGTTAAATTACCTTTCAAAACACGAATTGAAGTTGCTCAGGATTCACAGATTATTGCTGTCGTACGGGCTGGAGAAAAATTATATGCCACGCAACGTGCGGTAACAGTAGATGTTGGTGGGCAGCCATAATGGTCATGGCAAGCCAGGATCGGATGCGTGCCAAGCTGAAATCGGGAGGTACGGATGTGAGAATCTTATTGTCTCACCCTATGCGTAGTGCTCGCGAAGCCAAGCAGCTGGATAATGGGCTGCCAGAGGAGTTTATTCAGGATATCCGCTGCTGGCGCAATGGCATTGAAGTGTTGACGATTAAATGTGGCGTTGCGACCTCTGCCAATCCCTATTTTTCTTTTCAACTCGTGGGTGGTCAACAAGGGGATGTAATTGCCGTTCGCTGGGTGGACAACTTGGGTGCAAAAGGCAAGGTTGAAACGATTGTCGCTTAAAGTATTACGTGTCAGCGGTTCTTTTCAACATAACATTGATGATATTCCTCTGCCGGATAAAACTCACTCGCTGCTGTTATTTCAGTGACAATGGGGCGATTAAAACGGCCACTGCTGTTTAAGGCCCGCTTTTTTTCTTCTGCTGCTATACGTTGCTGCTCGTTATGATAAAAGATAGCAGAACGGTATTGCGAACCGATATCCGGGCCTTGTCGGTTCAACGTGGTTGGATCATGCATTTGCCAAAAAAGCTCTAATAATGATTCATAACTAATTATGTCTGGATCAAAGGTTATTTCTATGGCTTCCGCATGACCAGTTCGACCAGAACACACGGTTTTATAATCTGGGTTCTGGGTTGAACCACCTGTATAACCGACACGTGTCGATATGATGCCGTTGACTTGTCTGAATCGGGCTTCTACCCCCCAAAAACAACCTGCAGCAAATGTTGCAATATTCATTGTAGTGTCCTTATAGCAGTTAATGGTTGCGCCACTGTTGGAAAGTTCTTATCCTTAGTTATTTATTTTGCCAATCCTTGTTACAGTGAGACAGCATGCAATACCAAGATACTGCACATTTTAATATGCTTGAACAGGAACTTCGTCCTAATGAGATTTCAAACCCAAGGGTTCTAGCTGCCTTTAACGATATTAACCGAGGTGACTTTGTAGATGAAAGTTTATTAGGTCTGGCCTATGCAGGAATGACATTGCCGATAGGTCACGGACAAATGATGTTGCCCCCGTTATTACAAGGGAAAATATTACAAACGCTCGATATCCAAGCTGATGAAGATGTATTGGAAATTGGTACCGGAACGGGTTATTTAACAGCATTGTTAGCCCAATTAGCGCACCATGTCACCTCCGTTGAACTGTACGCTGAACTTACGAAAGCCGCTAAACAAAATCTAGCCAACTATGATATCAACAATGTCACTTTGGTAACCGGGGATGCATCACGTGGCTGGCCACTTGATGAACGGCTTGATGTAATTGTACTGACAGCAGCCTTTGTTGATATACCCGATACTTTTTTACATAACCTGAAAATAGGGGGGCGTTTATTATGTTTCGTTGGTGAAGCTCCGGTGGTCTCTATGCAGCTTATTCACCGCACAGCGGAGAGAGACTGGCATACTGAAACTGTGCTGGAAACTGTGGTACCGCCTATGGTTAATGCAGAACCAGAAACCGAATTTGAGTTCTAGGAAAAGTTTACGATGAAACAAATGAATGCAACCGAATTTGCGGCATTACTTGCAGAAGGTGTCAAACCGATAATGATTGATGTGCGCGAAGAACATGAACTCAGCCATGGTGTCATTGACAATATTACCCATATTCCTATGCAGCAGATTCCGGATAAACTGCCGCAACTTGCCGACAATAAAGATAAGACTACGGTCATTATTTGTAGAACGGGTAACCGTAGTAATACCGTGGGCCAGTTTTTAGAACAAAATGGTTTTACTGATGTGATTAATCTGGCAGGTGGTATGAATAGCTGGGCAAGCGATGTCGATACCAGTATGACGGTTTACTAATTCGTGGGCTTAAAAATGAAGTTTTCTTCACTGTTTATCGGTTTATTAGTGGCCGCGTATTCTGCAAGTGGTTGGGCAAACGATGATTTGTTGACTGTATTTGAAATGTCGCTGGACAGCGATCCCGAATTGCTGGCAGAAGCCGCTTCATTACGTGCTGTCAATGAGCTTGATAACCAGGCAACGGCACGCTTTTTACCGCAAATTAATTTATCAGCTAATAATGGTCAAGTACGGCGAAAGTCATCTGCACAAACGTTTGGCGGCGACCAGAAATATAATAATCATGGTTATACACTGAACCTGACTCAATCTTTATTTCGGCGGCAGAACTATATTCAAGACAGACAAGCTGATATTGCCATTAGCAGTGCTCAGGCTAGCTATGATATTGCTGTACAGACATTGATTGTTCGTGTGGCTGAGCGTTATTTTGAGTTTTTGGCCAGCCAGGATGAGTTGAGTTTTGCTGTGGCAGAGAAAAAAGCCAATGGTAAACAGTTAGAACAAGTACAGCAGCGTTTTGATTTGGGCTTAGCAACGATTACAGACCTAACAGAGTCTCAGGCAGGTTATGATCTGGCTCATGCAGCTGTGATTGGGGCTGAAAACGTACTGGCAAACAGTAAAGAACGTTTAAGAGAAACGACAGGACATTATTTCGATAGCCTTGCGGCTTTGAAAGCGAAGACCCCGCTAGTCGCGCCAGAACCAGCACAAAGTGAAGAATGGGTGAGTTTGGCATTAGAGCAGAACCCTTCTCTCGTTGTGGTAAAAAAAGCGCGTGAAAATGCGAATCAAGGCATTGAACTACAAAAAAGCGATCACTACCCAACGCTCGATATCGTCGGTCAGACAAGTTTCAATTCACAAAGTGAGACGAGTTTTGGCGGCAGTAGTAAAGTTCATCAAGATAGCGTGAGCCTACAACTTAATCTACCAATTTTTCAAGGTGGTGATGTCGCTTCACGCACACGAGAAGCAACACATCGTCTCGATCAAGCCATGCAAGATGAAGAACAGCAGCGTCGCGCTGTATTAAGGCAAAGCCGTGAAGCTTTTAATGATGTGATGTCAGGCATTAGTCAGGTCAAAGCGTTGAAACAAGCAGTGAAATCTAATGAAAAGGCATTGGAGTCGACAGAGGCAGGTTATGAAGTTGGCACCAGAACCACGGTTGATGTGTTGAACGTGCGTCGTGATTTGTTTCGCGCCCGAAGTGATTATGCTGATGCACGGTATAATTATATTTTATCCACTTTGCGTTTGAAACAAGCTGCCGGTGTCCTGGAAAAGGAGGATATCGTCCTTATTAATGAGTGGCTGGAAAAATAATATGCAGCAGCCTCTAATTGCCCAAGCCGATGACAGTATACTTGTGGTGATTGATCTGCAAGAAAGGTTAGCAGCAGCCATGCCTGAACAGGTAAGGGAACGTGTTCTATCACGTGTTGAAATCATGCTAACAGCGACAGAGATGCTCTCTGTCCCGGTTATGGCAACAGAGCAATATCCGAAGGGCTTGGGCCATACAGAGCCGCAATTAACACCTTACTTAGATGAAAGAGTATCTGTTATAGAGAAAACGTGTTTTTCCTGTCAGGCCGTAGACGCTTTTTCACAACAACTAGCAACCCTACAACGCAAGCAAGTTTTTTTAGTCGGTATGGAAGCACATATCTGTGTATTGCAAACCGCGATGGATTTGCAGGCTGATGGCTACCAGGTCTTTGTGATTGCTGATGCCGTTAGCTCTCGCGCTCAGTCAAACCACGATAATGCTATGCAGCGATTGAGACAGGCAGGTGTGGTGGTGACTAATGTTGAATCAGTGATCTTTGAATGGTTACGAGATGCCAGTCATAGTGAATTTAAAGCAGTGTCACGTTTAATTGTTTAGCCATGGCTATGCATGCGTTGCCGTTTATTAGCGATGCCTTTTTTACCTGACTTTTCACCTTCTTCGCGTTGATTAAAGTCGGGCCTGCCTTTTAAGCCAGTTCTCTCAAAATCTGCCATCAATGCCTCTGAGGCTGTTTGTTCTGAATAGTTTAATACCTCAGTTAAAATTTGATATAGCAATTCAAATTGCCTTTTTAAAGCAATTTTCCAACTACTATTAGAACGCTCATATAAGGCATCAGATAACGCCAGAAAAGACTGGAAAGGATTGTCACCCAGTATCAAGGGCAAGCTATGGCTAAAACGACCAGAATTACCAAACATATCCCAATAACGGGCAAAACGATTAATACGTTGCATAGTGGTGAAATCAATATCCCTGGTCGTGAGGATGTTGTACGGCGCCTCAGGGTTATAACGCAAGGCATAGTCGTCATTATGACGGTTAATAGGCGCACCACGCAGGCGTTTTAAAATGCCGAGCTGAATTTCCTGTGGTTGCAGGGCGATGAGTTGATCAAAGCTATCAGCAAAATTTTCAAGATTATCGCCGGGCAAACCAAAAATCAGATCGGTATGCAGGTGAGCGCCGGTATTGTCACGTAACCATTGAATATTGGCTTTTGATTTTTCATTATTCTGTTTTCGACTAATTCTTGTTTGAATCTCACGGTCAAAGGTCTGAATACCAATTTCAAATTGTAGGCTATGGGCCGGGAAGCGTTTTAATACCTCTTTCAATTTATCGGGCAGATGATCGGGTACCACTTCAAAGTGAAGATAAAGATCATCGCTCATCCGTGCTAAAAAGAATTCCAGAATTTGCACACTGGTGGCGATTTTTAAGTTGAAGGTACGATCTATAAACTTAAAGTTACGCACACCACGGTTGAGCAAAGCCTCCATTTCATTAAGAAAAGCCTCCAAGGAAAAGGCTTTAGCCGTTTTATCGAGTGCAGATAAACAGAACTCACACTTAAACGGGCAGCCACGAGAGGCTTCAACATAAATCAGGCGGTTGCGAATATCTTCATCAGTGTAATAGCGATAGGGCAGCTTGAGCTCATCCAGCGGCAAAGCCTTGCCGTCAATAAACTTCTCTTCAGGGCTGTTACCAGCTAATAACTGTTGGCAAAGCGCAGGAAAGGCATGTTCACCCGGGCCAGAAATGACGTAGTCTGCTAGCTCACAGACCATAGGTACATCAGGGTAGTGGCTGACTTCAGGACCGCCTAGGATAATTTTCACCTCGGGCGCAATTTGCTTGAGCATTGCCACTGTCTTTGTGACCTCAGCAACATTCCAGATATAAACACTAAAGCCGATGACTTTGGGGTTATGACTTAATAACTGCTCAGCAATATTGATCGGTAATTCGTGAATGGTAAATTCGATAAGCTTGGTCTGATTTTCTAGTTCAGCCATATTGGCTTGCAGATAACGCAGGCCAAATGCTGTGTGCATATAGCGAGCATTTAAAGTGACAAGTAAGATGTTGGATGATATCGACATGGCGGATAGTTTAACGCAATCAGGCTTCGCCTTGTTTCTTTGCATGCACTAGGCGATACTTGAACACAAACAAAAACAGGAAGCACTTATGTCTGATATCTATCAATTTTCGATGAATAGCCTGCAAGGCGATAAGATTGATTTTGCTGATTTTAAAGGTAAAGTTTTGCTCATTGTTAACACCGCGAGCAAATGTGGTTTCACACCACAATATGCCGGCTTGCAGGCACTGCATGAAAAATATAAGGACCAAGGCCTAGTTGTTATTGCTTGTCCCTGTAATCAATTCGGCAAACAAGAGCCGGGTGATGCAGAGGCAATCCAAAATGAGTGCTTGGTGAATTATGGTGTCGATTTCTTAGTGACCGAAAAAATTGATGTTAATGGCGATAACAGCCACCCACTTTTTCAATACCTGCGTGATGAACTATCCGGTGTCATGGGTAATAAAATTAAATGGAATTTCACCAAATTTTTAGTCGATAAAAACGGCCAGCCTATTGAGCGCTTTGCACCGACAACAAAACCGCAGGATTTGGAAAAGGTTATCGAGCAGAGCTTAGGAGCTTAACGATTGAATTAAGTGGCGCGGAGCGTATTGTGCGCTGGGTCCAGCGCGTGTTTTTTTAAAGGCAAACTTGAATGACTTGTTAGGTTCCTTTATTTTTAGATACATTCTCATAATCAAATAGATAGCGCGTTCTCTTACAGAGCGAAACCAACATGAGCATTAATGGTACTTCTATTAAGACACCAACTACAGTCGCTAAGGCTGCCCCAGAAGACAAGCCAAATAGTATCACTGCTGTAGCTATCGCTACCTCAAAATGATTAGATGCACCTATTAGTGAAACTGGCGCAGCGTCACGATACGAAAGCCTAAACCATCTCGCCAATACAAAGTAACCAAGGGAAAAAATAAGTAATGTTTGAATCAGCAGTGGGATGGCTATCCATAAGATGGTGAGAGGGTTACTCACTATAACCTCACCCTTAAACGAAAACAGGAGAATCAACGTAACAAGCAGGGCACCAATACTTACTGGAGTCAGCCAGTGCAAAAACTTGTCATTGAACCATTCGATGCCTTTATACTTAATAATTAGTTTTCTAGAAAAGTAACCCGCAACTAAAGGCAGTGCGACATAAACCGAAACAGAAAGCAGCATGGTTTGCCAAGGCACTGGCATAGAGTTGACATTTAGTAGCAGTCCGCCCAATGGGCCGTAAAGAAAAAGCATCATTAGTGAATTAATTGCGACCATCACTAACGTTAATCCATCATTACCTTTCGATAAGTGGCTCCACATCAATACCATCGCGGTACAAGGGGCAATACCCAGTAATATTGTTCCGGCAATATAACTTCGCCACAACTCTACCTCTTCACCGTTTGCTAGGATTTCTGTGCCGGGTAATAGATCCCTAAACAAATACCCTAAAAACAGGTATGAAATGGCAAACATAGTAAAAGGCTTGATAGCCCAATTAATCACAAGGGTCAGAAATACAGGTTTGGGCGTACTAGCTAATTTCATCACCTGCGAAAAGTCTATTTTTACCATGATGGGATACATCATAAAAAATAGACATACGGCTATCGGAATTGATACTTGATAAATAGAGAAATCATTCAGAGTTGTCGCCAAGCCGGGAACCGCCTTTCCAAGCGCAATTCCACCACCAATGCAAAGCAATACCCATATAGTTAAGTAACGTTCAAATATTGATAGTTTTCTTTCTTGCATTTATTAAACATTCCCACTAAAAAATTCCATATAACGCTTTAAGCAGCGGTACGCTAAACGTGCTTTAGTCTGTCCAGTGGACCGCTTTGTGGCCGAAACGATGGTTGAGCACCTTGTTAAACATTTACTGGCCCATAATTTTCAAAGCAATGTACGGTGCCACAATAAAAACCAATGTCATAATTTTGTAAGTGCTCAGGAAATCAAAATATTTAGAGTCTAGTTCCTTTGCATCCAGCCTAAACATCTTACTATGAATGGAAGATATTGCCCCTCTCATAAATGCAATTATTATTGTTGCTAACAGAAGATAAGCAATATTTATCACTGATACCCAGCCTAATAATTCAGTTAATTGTGAAAGTGTGAACATAACTTCTTCCTCGCTATTGGATGGGTTCTGATATGTGCTTAACAGTGTGATATACCGGACGGTGTCCTATAAATCAATATTAGGCGTGGTGTGAAGTGAGATTGGCATTAACGAGTTTGCTCCGGGAAAAGTACCATCCAAGACTCTTGAGAGCCGGCTAATATACTCAGGCCGTCTGGCGACGGTTTCTCACACGGTTCCGCATGAACCTCTCTCGCCACGGCAATCGACATCGGAGAAAAGTAAATTTTAACTTCACAATGGAGACGACCTTCAGATTCATGTCGAAAAAAAACGGCCATTTCCTTGGGGCTATCGGCGTCTGAATACGCTGACAAGAAAAGTTGTTTGATTCGGTCTTGCTGATCGCCGGCCAACATTGCGTCACCAAGGTTTTTTAAGAACCAGTTTCTCATAATAATTCAAACGCCTAATAGCTGGTTAAAATAAGCGACGAAGGAGAAAAAACCAACTGTTATTTGTCCTGCTTGAGTGACTTGTTACGTGTTTGTTAACACCAGATTAATTGATTATTTTAACCTTGTAATACCAATTAAAACGCAAATAATGCCACCTGCCATCCCAGCCCAAGCCTCAATAGGTGTATCACCGCTTAAAGCTCGAGTTACTTGGGAGCTAGCGGCATCATAAATATTGTAACCCCAAATAGTGAAAGCAACACCAACAATGATAAGTACGATACCAATAACTTTATTATTCATTTTCACTCCAAATATTTATAATTGCACAGTTAAATCAATATGAGCTTATGAAAATACATAACGATTAAGCTCAGCCGCGCCGCTTTTTGGCGTCGGCTGGAGTGCCTTGTTATGCATGATAACCAAAATGCAGCTCTCTATGGCAGGTTGGACATAGAGCTATTGCATTTTCTACAGTGTCATCACCATCTATATCTGTTTGTACTATTTCATCTGTTCCGGTAAATATAATCTCTAAAGTATTTGCCATTTGACTTTTATTCTTGCCACCGAATGCATCTGATGGGAATAAATCTGACTCCCTCGGTATATAAAAGTGACCTTGATTTATATTTCCTTGGCTTAATTCAACTTCGACATATTCCACTTAATTAGATTTCCCATTGTTATACATTTGGCTCTGACCAGACGTAGCTGCACTGCCCGGAAATCATGCAATATCGATTTGAGCTATAGATTCGCATTTGTTAGTGTAGTCTTTGCTGCTTTTTATTCCCACTCCATCATACACAAAGGGGATCCATATGCATTTCCGTCCCGACTTTCTGAAGAGCATTTCTCCGCATCATGGTGAAGTATTACGCAGGGTTATAAGCAAAGAGACACGAGAGAAATTAGCGGCCAAGCTGGACGCAATGCCAAATGGGCAGACGTGGTACGCAGACATATACAACAAGGCTATCTACGGCCCGATGGTATTTCGCGACAAAGAATTGAACATCGTCGACACCATCGAAAAACTTTTGCCCAAATACCGTATTTTGGCCGATCTCTACTTGGAGAAGACACCTGATGATGACGGCTTCCCGTTCCACACCGACTTCGACTCAATCGGTTTCATGGAGCACCCTGAGGATATGCTCTCAGTTTGGATTCCGCTGACGCCTGTCAAGGAAGCTGGCTCAGGGCAGCTATCCATTGTCATCGAGGAGGGGGCAGTTCGATTATCGCTCATCCGCGAAGCTAACCAATTGCACAGTCTGGTGCGCGTGGTCGACCCGTCGGTGCCCGCACACCCCCCGTTTCAAATAACGGAGCAGGAGTATGCCTATTTAGAGCGGACCAAGTTTACACCTTCGCTTGACGCCGGCGATGCGCTGCTGTTCTGTAACGCCTTTTTCCACAAGTCAGAGGATGTGCTTCAAGGCAATCGCGCCGCTTATATTTTGCGTCTCGTACCCAAGGATGCCAAGTTCAGCCGAACACGCCTACTTGGGTTAAAGAAGCTCGGCCAAAACCTAGCCGTCGTCAACGAGTTGCTTGAGCAGCACTACCCAGACGCCTTGGAGACCTGCGAATAAGCCCAGCTCCAGATGAACTGATAGCTCCTGTCCCTTTCGACCTGCCAATCAGCTCATTCGCGCACTTTGTGAACTGTTAGGGGCTGCTGATATAACGTTTTGCTTCACCAGGAGCCGCGTTTTTTGCGGCGGTCTGTTATAAGCGTTTGTTATGTGAATTTCTACACGCCAATATCTTCATTCCACAGCTCAGGATTATTGTTAATAAATGTTTCCATAAGTTGACTACATTTTGGGTTATCAACGACAACAACTTCTACACCTCGAGATCTTAGGTAATCCTCTGGTCCGCAGAATGTACGATTCTCTCCAATAACTACCTTTGGAATTCCATAGAGCAGCACCGCACCACTACACATATCACAGGGAGATAAAGTCGAGTACAGCGTTGCTCGTTGATAGTCGGATGCTCTAATTCGCCCCGCATTTTCCAAACAATCCATTTCTGCGTGCAATACCGCACTTCCTTTTTGTATGCGCTGATTGTGCCCGCGGCCAACTATTTGGTTATCTATCACAAGCACTGAACCGATAGGTATGCCACCAGCGTCCATTCCCTTTAACGCTTCTGCGATTGCTGCATCTAAGAATTTATCCATAATTTATTTTTTCATAATGCCAAAAGCAGCGGGCGGTGAAGCCGTCCGACTGCCTTGCTTAGCACATTGATAGCGTAGTGTTGAAATACACTTAAAAACCATTTCCGGTCAGCGCCAACACACCCTGAATGATCAAGTAGCCCGCAACGATATAGTTGAGAAGCTTGGGGAACACAAGGATACCGATTCCTGCTGCGAGTGAGAGCAGGGGAGCAAGTTCTAGATGTAGTGTCATGTTGAGAGCCTCCTAAGGCTTAAATGAATAGTAAACTAAAGGGTCAGTATAAGTACACAGAATGTCTACTTTTTGTGGGTAACTTGGACACATAACGCCTAGTTAATAAGGGGCGCATGCTGTTTTGCATCCCGTTTGAACGCCTTATTAGGTTACGCTACTTAACTCAGCCTTTGCCGAAGAAATAACGCGATACGCGGAACGGTACAATAAAATAACAAGCACTGACGCTACAACTATATCTGGCCAGCCTGAACCCATTAACCAAACACCTCCGGCAGCAATAATTACTGACAGATCTGAGGCAATGTCGTTACGGGAGCATTCCCATACAGAACTCATATTCACATCTTCATGGCGATGACGCCAAAGAAGGAAAAGGCATATAGAATTAGCTATAAGACTTAAAATGCCAAAGATACCCATTGCTTCGAAAATAGGTACGCTTGGTATATAAAGCTTGTAAATAATTTGGCCTGTTACAATTAATGCTGCTAAAAGAATAAGCGCACCTTTAAAAAGGGCTACCTTTGCTTTAGTGCTTGCGCCACGGGAAACAGCATATAAACTTAACGCATAAGTAATGGCGTCGCCAAAATTATCGAAGCTATTTGCGAGTAGGGCTGTAGACCCACCATAAATGGCAGCACCAGCTATCACGATAAACATGACAGCATTGATAACTAAGACCGTTTTAAGTGTTCCTCGTTGTCGTTCTTCTTGCAGGGCATTTGCCGAACATCCCCCGTCACAACATCCGCTCATATATTTACTCTTTATAAAAAGCAACGTCGCATTCACCGGTTTGTTCGGTGCAATGCTTTGTTAACTCATTTCAGTGTGTCAAGGTTATCCATATTCATGGAAGACCTGAAATTTCGTTCGAAGTGGAAATTATACCATCTATCAGTTCCTGCTCTGACATGGCCTTCCTTAACCTTTTCTCTCGATTCATCAGCCGAGGAAATTCTCGTAATAGCGACAAGCTTGCTGAAGTGCTGATGCTGTGCTGCCCTTATGAAAAATGGAACAGGGGGAAAGGGGTCAGCCAACTTGATTTATTTTAGATAGTAATTCAATAGAAATTATTGGGGTTCTTGATACCAACGAACTTGCTTATGGTCTTTAGTTTTATACATGTGTTCCCAATGTTCTTTCGGTTGACTCATTTTTTATACCTTTTTTGCAATAAATGTTGCACCTATTGTAGAGACTGAGGTTTTGTAATGGTTGGTACTTAATAATTTTGCCTCTTTAAAACCAGCTTCTGTAAGCATTAGAATTAGTTCTTCACTCTTTAATGTCCCTGCAACGCAATCAGCCCATGATTCGTTACTACAACAGGTATCTTTAGGATGATCTTCATCTTTTATCATGTCTGAAAATGTTAAGTACCCGCCAGGCTTTAACACGCGGAATATTTCTGAAAATACACTTTGTTTCGAAGACGCTAAATTAATCGCGCCGTTTGAAATTACAACGTCAATACTTTCGTCATCAGCTGGTAGATTTTCGAATGTTCCTACACTAACAGTAATATTTTCTAGTTTGGCTAAGGTAGCGTGCAATCTGGCTTTATCTACCATTGCCGGAGTGATATCTACACCGAATACATTTCCATTTTTTCCAACTAATATTGATGCCACGCAAAGATCAACTCCAGCGCCACAGCCCAAATCGAGAACATTCATTCCTTCTTTTACAACACAAGCATCAAATGGATTGCCAACTGCTGCACAATAATCCCAAATTTTATTTGGAATACGTTCAATCCATGCTTCTGCATAGTTGTGGTTTCTTGCATTTTGCAGTCCTTTCTCCCAACCAAAGTCTTTCTCTGGGTTAGTAGCTAAGTCTGTGTACAGTTCAATTATTGTGTTTTGACTCATGTGTAGTTCCAATAATTATGTTGCCTAACGCTTAGGTAACCGGCGCCGGAGCGACAGCAGAGGGAACCAAAAGCGGTACGCTTTTGGCGTCCGGTTGACCGACTGGTTATGAGCCGGGCTACCGCACATGAATATTGTCCAGTGCAGATTTATAGATCTCCCAACCATTCTCCACAGCATCGTACTGCTGACTCTGAAGTAATGAACATACATGCCTTACTGTGGGTTCAATCATAGGAGCTCATAACAGTCTGATATACAGGACTGTGTCCTAGAGATCAATATTATAAGGAATCCTAGTGTCTTAGATTTGGTATTCATAGGGTAGGTTTAACTCCTTGTAATTCTTAGTAATAAGAAACCCGTTGACACTCCATGTTTAAGATAACCAGGGTTTATTCCTAGTCGTTTTTATAAAGACTTGCAAAGGATTTGCTGATGTCTAAATCACCTTTTTTATCTTTTTTAGAAGAGTATATGGTGGTGCGGCGTTATAGTAAACGGACTAAAAAGGGTGGAGACTCTTTTTTTAAGAGTCTTTCAGCTCAGTAATATATTGTTCTAACTTAGTTAAAACTGTTTCTTGCTCATCAGTCAGCTCTCGCTCGCGACAGGCTTCAATTGTTTCAGCAAAACGGTCGAGCGTTAAGATCTTTTCGTTAGCATCTGAATTCAATCGTTGCTGACGATAGTCTTGCCATTGTTCTTGTTCATCTGCATTTAGTGTTTCAGGCCAGTTACGGGCGCGGTAACGGAATAGCATTTCTTCCAATCGGTTATCTTCAAAGGGTATCGATAACATGCCTAAGTTTTCAGGCTCTGCCGTGCGAATCAGATCCATTTTACGTTTGTCATTGGCGCTGAAAAAACCACCTGCATAGAGGCTGGCATCGGGATCATCAATAGGTTCAAATTCGCGTTTGCTAAAGATGTCATTCAGCTTGGCTGTTAAATCACCTGCGGCATTGAGTTGGGCCAGATGTTGGTAATGTTGCTCTCGATCAATATCCAGCCGTTCAGCGGCTTCATCATTGAGTGTGTTTTCAGGTACTACGACCGGGCATTTATTGATATGAATAGTTTTAAGGGCAGGCCGGCTAATACCTTCGGGTAAATCTTTGTAGGGCGTAAATAGACGTTCTCTTAAGGTTTCAGCATCTTCGTTAATCAAATCATCCGGTGCATGGCGAAGGTCATAGACAATAATGCCATTGGCATTGGTCGGATCTTTGGCTAATGGCACAACCAGTGCAGTGCCGCAGTAATCACTCGGGTACATACGTGAGACATGAATCACGGGTGTGCGGTCATGGATATTGAGTAAGGGGGCGACATCATTTTTACGCCGGTGTTGATAGACGTAATCATAAAGCTTGGGTTGGGCTGTTTTAATCAGTTTAGCTAAACCGATGGTGGCATAAACATCCACCAGGGCATCATGGGCACCCGCATGTTCAATATTGTTAGCCGCTGTTAAGTGTTCAAGACGAAAGCTGGGTTTGCCGTCTTCACGGTCAGGCCAGTTAATACCTTCGGGACGCAAGGCACGGGTGAGCCGTGCCATGTCGATAATATCCCAACGGGAGTTACCATTTTGCCACTCCCTAGCGTATGCATCGTAGAAGTTACGATAGAGAATGAAACGTGTGAACTCATCATCAAAACGCAGGCTGTTATAGCCGACGCCACAGGTATTGGGTTGGCTGAGTTCATCATGAATAAGTTTGATGAATTCAGCCTCGGGTAGGCCTTTTTCATTCGCTTCCTGAGGCGTGATGCCAGTAACTAAGCACGCTTCCGGGGATGGCAAACTATCATCAGCCAGTTTGCAGTAAATCATCAGCGGCTCGCCGATGATATTTAAGTCTTCGTCGGTACGAATGCCTGCAAACTGGGCGGGTCGATCATAACGCGGATCGATGCCAAAGGTTTCATAGTCATGCCAATAAAGCGTATTCATGTCAGATTTATAACAACGCTAAAGCTTCACGTGCGGCATTGAGTGTGTGCTCAATTTCGGCATCACCATGTTCTGCTGACACAAAGCCTGCTTCAAAGGCAGAAGGTGCAAGGTAAACACCACGATCTAACATCAAGTGGAAGAACTTTTTGAAGCGTTCTTGATCGCTATTAGCAACTTGTTCGTAAAAATCGACGTTGTCATCTTCGGTGAAGAATACGCCAAACATCCCACCAACATGGCTGGTGGCCATTGGAATGCCCGCTTCATCGGCGAGTTGTTTCAGGCCTGTCGCGAGTTTTTCAGCCGCTGCTGATAGTTTGTCATGGAAACCCGGTTGTTGAATGAGTTTTAATGTGGCTAGACCGGCTGCCATTGATATAGGGTTACCGGATAAAGTCCCAGCCTGGTAAACAGGGCCAAGTGGGGAGATATATTCCATGACTTCGCGTTTACCACCAAAGGCACCGACAGGCAGACCACCACCAACAACTTTACCTAACGTTGTTAAATCGGGTGTGACATTGTAATGGCTTTGTGCGCCACCTAATGACACGCGGAATCCTGTCATCACTTCATCAAAAATCAGTACGCTACCGTATTGGTCGCAGACTTCTCGTAAGCCTTCCAAAAAGCCTTTAACGGGCGGAATACAGTTCATATTGCCTGCAACAGGTTCAACAATAATGCAGGCGATTTGGTCGCCTAATTCTTCAAAGCATTGTTTAACCGAATCAATATCGTTAAACCGTAGGGTTAAGGTATGTTCGGCTAACGATGCAGGCACACCAGCTGATGATGGTACGCCCAGTGTGAGTGCGCCTGACCCTGCTTTCACTAATAGTGAATCAGCATGACCGTGGTAACAACCTTCAAATTTAACAATCTTATCGCGGCCTGTGTAACCACGGGCTAAGCGAATCGCACTCATGGTGGCTTCGGTACCAGAGCTAACCATACGAACCAAGTCCATAGATGGTACCAGCTTGCAGACTTCGTCGGCCATTGTTGTTTCGATTTCGGTTGGCGCGCCAAACCCTAAACCATGCACGACAGATTGTTGAACAGCACTGATGACATCTGGGTGAGCATGACCAACAATCATTGGCCCCCATGATCCAATATAATCAACGTATTTTTTGCCTTCGACATCAGTGACCCAGGCACCTTTACCTTCACGGAAAAAAACAGGATCACCGCCGACACCTTTAAATGCACGAACAGGAGAATTGACCCCCCCTGGAATATGACGTTGAGCGGAAGAAAACAGATCGTGATTAGTTTGCATTCTGGGTCCTTAATTTGTGTTATGCGGAAAAAATACCAATAGATTTTAGCGTATATTGTGCCAATTACCGACTATTAACCCATAATTGGGTGAAATCACCTATTTAATAATTAATGGTTCAATGTATCCTATTAGCATTTACGAATTCAATGAAATAGGTTAACTGCAGGGTCAAACACGCTATGCGATTTATTCTTCATAAGCAATGGTATTGCTTATCTTTTTTATTATTATTGTCACCCATAGCCAGCATTGCTGATACTGATGTCGTAGAAAAAGCGATATCAGGCCAAGTTAAAACAGAGCAAGCAGCCAAACAATCACAGCAAAAAATTGACAAGTTGGACGATCAAACAAGTCAGATGCTAGCGGAATACCGTTCTGTATTAAGACAAATAGATAGTCTGAAAGCATACAATGACCAGCTAGATAAGCTTGTTAACTCACAACAAAATGAATTGAGTTCGATTAAACAGCAATTACAAAATATTGAGACAACCCAGCGCGATATTGTGCCTTTGATGTTAAATATGGTGGATGTCCTGGAGCAATTTGTCGCTCTGGATATTCCGTTTCTGCCCGAGGAGCGTCAAAATAGAATTACACAATTAAAAACATTAATGGAAAGAGCGGATGTCACTTTGGCTGAAAAATATCGCCGTGTCCTGGAAGCATACCAAGTTGAAACTGAATATGGACGTACCATTGAGAGCTATCAAGGTGAACTAAAACTCAATAATGAGCTATTTACCGTTGACTTTCTCCGCGTTGGGCGAGTGAGTTTGTACTACCTGACCCTAGATGGTCAGCAGGCGGGTTATTGGGATAATGGCTGGAAACTGCTTGACAGTAGTTATCGTAAAGATATCGAAAAAGCCTTGAAGATTGCCAAAAAGCAGTTGCCACCCGATTTGTTGGTGTTACCCACTAACACAAGTGGGGTGACACGATGAAAAGCGTTATATTTTTATTGCTGTCATTGATGATGGCACCGGTCATGGCGACACACAGTAATGAAACGCCTGAGAGCTTGGATGCCTTATTGCAACGCGTTCAGCATGATCGCCTAGCTGAACAACAGCAAAATGAAATACGTGAGGCTGAGTTCATTGCTAAAAAGCAAGAACAGGCAAAACTTCTGGCTGAAGCAAAACAACGCCTGGCTGAACAGGAAACCCGTTCCGAGGCATTGAATACACGCTTTCAACAACAAGAAAAAACGCTGACAGAACAACAGTCATCGCTAGAGCAAAAGTCAGGTTCACTGGGTGAGTTATTTGGCACGGTTCGTCAGGTCGCCAATGAAAGTCGTAGTGTTTTAGAAAGCTCTTTAGTCTCTGTTGAATTAGACGCCAGAGGTGATTTCCTTGATTCTTTAGCTGAACGTAAGCAACAACCGACGATCGATGACATTCGGCAACTCTGGTTGCTATTACAACAGGAAATGACCGAGTCAGGAAAGATTAAACGGTTGGAGCTTCCAGTCATAACTGCAAAAGGTCTGGTTGAACAACAGCAAGTGACACGCGTTGGTGTCTTCACCGCTTTTAGTAACGGGCAATTTCTACGTTATTTGCCAGAGACAGGGAATTTAGTTGAATTAGGCCGCCAGCCGGTAGAGCGCTTGCAAAAAATTGCCTATGACTTCCAACATGCAGAGGCAATGGATACGATTCAACCCGTTGTTATCGATCCAACACGTGGTGCAATTATGGCTTTATTAGTCCAGGCACCAAACCTGAAGGAGCGGATACAACAAGGTGGTTGGATAGGAATAACTATTTTAGTACTGGGTGCGCTTGGCCTTGTGATTGCTCTGGCACGCTTTGTATCACTTACAGCCATGACTCGAGGGGTTGCCAAGCAGCAATCGCAGTCGACCGCTTCTAAAAAGAACCCATTAGGTAGAGTTTTATCGGTATGTAGTGACGCCGCTATCCATGATATGGATACGCTGGCTTTAAAATTGGATGAGGCCATTTTGCGCGAGCTACCGAAGATTGAACGGGGATTAATAACATTAGCTATTTTAGCGGCTATCGCACCGATGCTGGGCTTGCTGGGTACGGTGTCAGGCATGATTGAAACCTTCCAATCAATTACGTTGTTTGGTACCGGCGATCCTAAATTGATGTCGGGAGGGATTTCACAAGCACTTGTCACAACGGAATTAGGTTTGGCAGTGGCTATCCCACTTCTATTTGTTCATAGCTTATTGTCAGGAAAGAGCAATCGGCTGGTTCAAATACTTGATGAAGAAAGCGCCGCTATTGTAGCGAAAAATGCAGAGAACCAACATGGAAATGCTGAATAACCAACTATTTAATATTCAGTTATTGATGGAAAGTGGCGGCCTGGTGTTATGGCTTATCCTTTTCGCTTCTATTTTAATGTGGGCTTTGATTGCTGAACGTTATTTGTTTATTTATGTTACTTACCCGAAAAAACAATCAACGTTGGTGCAACAATGGTTGCAGCGACAAGACCACCGAAGTTGGTATGCGTTGAAAATCAGACAGGCTATGTTGGCAAAATCAGCGGCTTCATTGCAACGCTATTTGTTATTGATTCGAACTTTGACGGTAGCACTGCCAATGCTGGGGCTGTTAGGCACTGTTGATGGCATGATTCAGACGTTTGATGTCCTATCCACATTTGGAACGGGTAATGCCCGGGGTATGGCGGGTGGAATTTCAGTTGCATTAATTACAACAATGGCGGGTTTGTTGACAGCGTTATCGGGTCTTTATTTTATTAGTCAGTTGCAGCAAAAGGTACAGCGAACTGTAGAAGTGATGTCCGAGAAGTTGAAGCGGGATTAATGACATGATGTATAAAACCTTGAGAATAATAGGGTAATGAGAACACGACATTCGAGAAGACAAAGTGGCGCTATGGTAGAGATTAATATGACACCATTAATTGATATGGTGTTTATATTATTGATCTTTTTTATTGTCACCACATCGTTTGTTAAAGAGGCGGGTGTCGATGTCAATCGGCCAACGGCGAAAACGGCTGTCAAAAAAGAACGGGCTAATATCATGATAGCGATCACCGAAAGCGGTGAAATCAAGATGGAAAATAGAACAATAGATCGGCGGGCTGTGCGAGCGAATGTCGAACGTATGCATGCTGAAAACCCGGAAGGTTCAGTGATTATTCTGGCTGATAAAGCAGCTAAAACCGGCTTATTGATTGAAGTGATGGATCAAGCCCGACTCGCAGGCGTTGCCAACGTGTCCATTGCGGCAGAACAGAAATAACAGGGTGTCATGCGTTTAGCGATCAGTTTGCTTATTGCCGTTGTTATTAATCTTGGCTTATTTAGTTTAATGCAATCAATGACGTCTGTTGACGATGTCGAGCATTTGCCAGTTAATGACTTACGCTTGCTCGACTTTGTGCGTGTTAAGCAAGAAACGACAACAGCGGTTAAGCAACGGCAGTTGCCTGATAAGCCGACACCGCCTGAAACAAAACCTCCTCCTCCAATGAAGATGGTAGCCACGCAACAACCACAGCGTGTTACACCTAAAATGCCAGCCCCGAATATTGCTGTTCCATTGAATATCGCGGGAGGACCTTATTTGGGCGAGTTTACAGCTGCGCCAGCTGTGACAGCACCAGTTGTTCAGGCATCTGAAAATATTATGCCGCTAGTGCGTATTCCCCCGCGTTATCCCCGCTCTGCTGCCAGACGAAACCTTGAAGGTGTTGTTAAAGTGGCCTTTACTATCACTAAAAATGGCTTGGTACGCGATGCTAAAGTCGTGCTTTCTGAACCTGAAGGTGTGTTTGACAGAGCTGCGCTTAAAGCGATTAGTAAATGGAAGTTCAATCCAAAAGTCGTCAATGGTCAGCCAGTTGAACAAGCTGCAACACAAGAAATCGAGTTTACGTTGCCGAAATAATAATCAATGATAAAACGCTGCCAACAACGATTACTCATTATCGCTTTATTGTTAACTTGCCCATTTGTCTGGGCAAAAGATAACGCGTTTATGCTTAAGCAAAAAACCTACGAGGTTGTTAATCAAGCTCAAACAGACATGGCTGCTGAAAATTATGCATCGGCCGAAAGACCATTAAAAGCGCTTTTATACCAAACAAAGTTGGCTGCGTATGATAAAGCAGTCGTACAGCAGACATTAGGCTACCTATATTCTGCTACAGAGCAGTATTCTTTGGCGATCACGTCATTTCAGCAGGCCTTACAAAGCAATGCTTTACCTGAAAAAGTCAGCCATAACCTGCGTTATAATCTCGCCCAGTTATTGATGGCTGATGAACGGATTAAAGCCGGTGTTTCACTATTAGAGCAATGGATGGTTGCCGAAGCTAATCCAACAGCGAATGCCCGGGTTCTGTTAGCAAACGGTTATTATCAGCTTCAGCAGTTCAGTAAAGCGGCAAGCCAATTACAGCAAGCGATTGCTATGGAAGCTAAGCCACAGGAAAGTTGGTATCAACTGCTACTTGCGGCAGAGCTTGAACGTAAAAATTACCGCGCAGCTATTCCAGTTTTGGAGACGCTGATTAGTGATTTTCCATATCAGAAAAACTATTGGACGCAATTGTCCGCACTCTATATGCAACAGGATAAGGATGTCACAGCTTTAGCGGTGAAGGCATTGAGTCAAAGGCTGGAAATAAGGGATAGTCGTGTGCTTTTAAGTTTGGCTGATATGTACCGTTATTTACATATCCCCTATAAAGCAGCAAAGTTATTACAACAAGGGATCAATGATAGTGTTATTGACGCAAACCAGCAAAATCTAACACGATTGGCTGATAGCTGGATAGCCGCGAGAGAAATAACCCAGGCAACACAGGTACTTAAACGGCTGATAGATCTCGATGATAGTGGTGACAGTGAATTGAAATATGGGCGCTTGCTTTTTGATCAACAACAATGGTCACAAGCCGCTACAGCGTTGTCATCTGCCTTATCGAGCTTAAAAGGTCAGCGCCGGGGTATGGCATTATTATTATTGGCAATGACACAGTTTGAATTGATGGAATATGAAAAAGCGCGAGATTTATTCGTTGAAGCAAAAAAATATCAACAACAACGCGAGCAAGCTCAGTATTGGCTAGATTATCTGCATCAGTTTGAGAATGTTACTTCGTCATCACAGTCAGAAAGTTAGACATACTGTGTGGGCATACTGAAAGACGCTTGCGAAATACAGTGCGGGTTGGTTAGAGTTATAAAACAAAATTAGCTGGATAAATCGGCAGGCAGTTTTAATAAGCGTTCATACAAACGCGGCTTGTCAGTCTTGGAAATAAAGGCAAGGATTTTTGATGTCAACGAAGCGGTACTTGAGAACACCATACTTAGCAGGCGAGGATGTCGCCACGAAACGAAAAGAAATTGCTGATTATTTTAATGCGACATGGCAATGTTATGAATCGTTGTTTGAAACCTTAGATGATGATAAAGCGTATTATCATAAATCGATTTCTTTACGGCATCCCCTCATTTTTTACTATGGTCACACTGCCACTTTTTTTGTCAATAAATTAGTGTTGGCAGGTTTGATTGAGCGTATTAATCCACGTTTTGAGTCTATGTTTGCAATTGGCGTAGATGAAATGAGCTGGGATGATTTAGATGAGGAGCATTATGACTGGCCAACGGTGCAACAGGTTCGTGATTACCGAAAGCAAGTCAAGCAACGTGTTAATGACATTATAGCTAATGCCCCTTTAAGCTTGCCGATTGATTGGGATAACCCATGGTGGACGATTTTAATGGGTATAGAGCATGAACAAATCCACATTGAAACGTCATCGGTCCTAATTCGCCAGCAAAATATTGCTTGGATTAAAGAGCATCCAGACTGGCAGTCCTGCACAATAACAACACAGGCGCCTCAAAATGAGTTAGTTTCAGTTCCTGCTGGTGATGTCAGTTTGGGTAAAGAATATTCTGATCCATACTATGGTTGGGATAATGAATATGGCGCTCACGAAGCAACGGTCAGTGCTTTTAAGGCCAGTCGTTTTTTGGTCAGTAACCAGCAATTTTTTGAGTTCATGCAGGATGGCGGCTACCAGCAAGACGATTATTGGACAGAAGAAGGGATAGAATGGCGTGTTTTTACTAAAGCCAGTCACCCGACATTCTGGATAAAATCGGATCATGGTTGGCAATTACGGTTAATGACAGAGATTGTTATGATGCGTTGGGATTGGCCAGTAGAAGTTAATTATCATGAGGCAAAAGCTTTTTGTAATTGGCTGGCCAATAAAACAGGTGAACTCATACGCTTACCGACGGAGGATGAGTGGTATCGGTTATATGAGCATGTGGGAATGAGCGAACTAACTACTGGACAAAAAGCGAACGCAAATATTCATTTAGATCATGCTGCATCGTCTTGTCCTGTTAATCATTTTCCCCACGGCGACTTCTTCGATGTGGTTGGTAATGTTTGGCAGTGGACAGAAACAGCCGTTTATCCATTTGACAACTTTAAAGTACATCCTTTTTATGATGATTTTACCATGCCGACCTTTGATGGCCGTCACAACTTAATCAAAGGTGGATCATGGATTTCATCAGGGAATGAGAGCCGTAAAAGTGCACGTTACGCCTTTAGAAAACATTTTTTCCAACATGCTGGCTTTCGCTATGTACAAGCTGAGCCCTTGAAGGAACAAGTTGTTTCCAACTATGAAACCGATAAGATGCAGTCAGAATATGCTGAATTCCACTATGGAGAGCGTTATTTTGATGTTGATAATTTCCCCAAAGCGATTGCTGATCTCGCCATAGCCGCAATGGGTAACCAGCAAAAGGGCCGGGCTTTGGATATTGGCTGTGCCGTAGGACGCTGTAGTTTTGAATTGGCTAAGGTCTTTGAGCATGTCACCGGCATCGACTTTTCTGCAAGCTTAATTAATATTGGTGTGCAATTACAGCAACAAGGGGTTATTCGTTATAGCATTACGGATGAAGGAGAGCTGGAGCTTTATAGAGAGCGGAAGCTGGACGATTTTGTTGAAACCGATATTGCCAATAAAGTGGAATTCCTACAAGGCGATGCGTGTAATCTGAAGTCACAGTTTAGTGGTTATGATCTCGTCGTCGCAGCAAATTTGATTGACCGTTTATACGATCCGGCATTATTTTTAAATACACTGCATGAACGTATCAATTCTGGTGGCATTTTGTTGCTTTCATCACCTTACACTTGGCTTGAAGAACACACAGACAAGGAAAACTGGGTCGGCGGCCGTAAAGTTGATGGCGAAAATGTCAGTACACTAGATGGCTTGAAAATGATATTAGCTGACCACTTTGACCTCATAGAAGGGCCACATTCCGTGCCATTTGTAATTCGTGAAACTAGTCGTAAGTTCCAGCATACCTTGTCAGAAGCAACAATATGGCGTCGTAAATAATAATGGATTTTGATTTAGTTATTGATCGCCATCACAGTGATAGTCTGAAACATGATGGCAGTCAGGGCTATTTTGGAGCTGACGATGTCATTCCGATGTGGGTGGCAGACATGGATTTTGCTGCACCGCAAGCAGTGACAGATGCATTGGTGCAACGGGCAAAGCATCCGATATATGGCTACAGCTTATACCCGGAGAGTATGTATCAAGCGATGCAGGGTTGGTTTGCCTCACGACATCAGTGGCAGATTCAGCGTAACAGCATGATGATGACACCTGGCGTAGTGCCGTCTATACATGCTGCAATTATGGCGTTGACTGATGTTGGTGATCAGGTTGTGGTGCAACCGCCCGTGTACTTTCCTTTTTTTTCTGCGGTCACGGCGACCCAGCGAACATTGGTTCTAAACCCGCTTATCAATGATAATGGTCACTACCGGATGGATTTCCAACACCTAGAACATTGTGCCAAGCAAGGGGCAAAGGCGCTGATACTCTGTTCACCTCATAATCCGGTTGGCCGAGTATGGCATCAAGATGAATTAATGCAGTTGCTGGCAATTGCACAACGTTATGACTTACTTATCATTTCAGATGAAATTCATGCAGATCTGGTGTTTCCTGATGAGCGGCATATTCCAACAGCAACTCTGGCCGAAGACGTGGCTATTATTACTACGATTTCACCGAGCAAAACCTTCAATATCCCCGGTTTAGGTTTGTCAACGATTGTGGCCGATGAGCTCGATCACCGTAAGCGGATTGAGAAAGTGTTTAATAGTTGGCATGTCAGTAATAGCAACCCCTTTAGCATCTGTGCCTTCGAAGCCGCTTATCGCCATGGTGAAACATGGCTGGATGACTGTTGTCAGTATTTAGCTGGAAATAAGCGATTGATAACTGAGTTTTGCCAACATCATCTACCGAGCATTGAAGTCATTGAATCGCAGGGTACGTATTTGCTTTGGTTAGATTGCCGTGATTTAGGCTTGGCAGATGATTATGCACTTTGGCGTTTTTTTATTGAACAAGCCAAAGTTGGGTTGAGTCCTGGCAACTTATTTGGTGATGCGGGCTCAGGCTTTATGCGAATGAATATTGCTTCATCTCGTACTGTTATTAAAGCAGCATT
>QGCW01000007.1_pt1 | contig 85517 bp, 74 predicted proteins | sample 4702261 | NCBI WGS metagenome assembly QGCW01 (sample SAMN08941162, study PRJNA450518) | Sediment metagenome, whole genome shotgun sequencing project. | biome: grassland soil; feature: grassland; material: soil; isolation source: soil 14 days enrichment with methanethiol ...
GATCTAAAAGCGAAGTTCTAATTACGAAACGACACTGTTTCTTAAGACGAAAAAGCCTCACTCAGTTAACGCTCAGTGAGGCTTTTTATTTCAACGGCTACTATCTTATCTCTTATTCCCATTCATATAAGATAATATAGCGTCTCCCTCTCAACTAACTACTAACTAATTAATCCTGTTACAGAAGCAACAGCCTCAAATGTGAAACACGTTGCGGTATTGTGCTATTCATCTGTTAGAATGATTGACCTTAACTTTTTTTGACCATATATAGACGTTTTTGTGAAAAAATATTGCCACTACCTCATTATGCTTCTCGCCCTGTCTCTTCCCTTAAGTAGCGTTGTTGCAGAAACCACACGTTATGTGACAGATGAACTGGAAATCACACTAAGAACAGGGCAAGGAGCCAAATACCGAATCCGTAAACTTTTGCCTAGCGGCACTAAGCTCAGTGTCATTGAAACTGATCCTGCCGGCTACACAAAAGTACGAACAAGTGGCGGTGTACAAGGTTGGGTGCAGACGCAGTACCTGACAAATACCCCCAGTGCCAGAGACCGTCTTGTGAGCAGTGAACAAAAGGTAGCCAATCTTGAGTTAGAACTGGCTAAAGCAAAAGAAGAAATCACAGTATTATCATCACAAAACAGCACTAATAGCAGTGAGAATATGGCCCTAAAAGAACGGTCACAACGATTGAAAAAAGAATTGGATACGTTAAAAAGAACAGCCTCCAATGCTGTCGCACTGGATAATGAAAACCGACAACTAAAAGAAAAAATACAACAAATCGATCATCAAATTCAGTCGCTGATTATAGAAAATAATGCGTTAAAAGATAATGATGCTAAGAGCTGGTTTATTGTAGGTGCCGCTGTATTATTTGGTGGTTTTCTTCTAGGGTTGATTATTCCCAGAATTCGTTTTAGACGTAAGAGTAACTGGGGCAGCATTTAAGCCAGACGAATAAGCCAGGCACAATGAGTGCCTGTAAAATAAAAAAAGGCATCTTCATCAAGATGCCTTTTTTATAGCAATAAACCTTATTTATTCTTGAGCTGTTCAACATCCCGCACCGCACCTTTTGATGCCGATGTGGTGAGTGCTGCATATGCTTGCAAGGCAAGACTGACTTGGCGCTCACGGTCTACCGGTTGCCATGCATCATGCCCTTTTGCTTCCATCACAGCACGACGCTGTGCCAACACATCATCAGAAAGGTCAACCCGAATACTACGGTTAGGAATATCAATCATAATCATATCGCCTTCTTCGACCAAACCGATATTGCCACCTTCCGCAGCTTCTGGTGAAGCATGACCAATTGATAAGCCGGATGTACCACCAGAAAAACGGCCATCCGTTAGTAAAGCACAGGCTTTTCCCAATCCTTTGGATTTTAGGTAACTGGTTGGGTATAGCATTTCCTGCATACCGGGACCACCTTTTGGTCCTTCATAACGAATCAACACAACGTCACCTTCCGTCACCTGCTCCGTCAGAATGGCAGTGACTGCCGCCTCTTGCGATTCAAAAATTCGCGCTGGTCCTGAAAACACAAGTATTGATTCATCAACACCGGCTGTTTTAACAATACAGCCTTCCTCAGCCAGATTACCGAATAACACTGCCAAGCCACCATCATGGCTATAAGCATGCGCAACATCACGAATACAGCCATCTTCACGATCCAAATCTAATTCAGGCCAACGGCAGGACTGACTGAAAGCTACCTGCGTTGGAATACCCGCAGGCCCTGCTGAATAACGCAGGTGAGCCGCTTTACTGTCACTTCTTTTTACATCCCATTCGGCTAAGGCTGCCGCAACGGTGTTGCTATGTACCGTCGGAATATCAGTATGTAACAAGCCGCCGGCCGCAAGCTCAGCTAAAATCGCAATGACGCCACCAGCGCGGTGCACATCTTCCATGTGATATTTCGCTGTAGCTGGCGCCACTTTGCATAAATTGGGAATATTACGCGACATCCGATCAATATCGGCCATTGTGAAATCCACTTGACCTTCATGTGCGGCAGCAAGCAGGTGTAACACGGTGTTGGTCGAACCACCCATAGCAATATCAAGCGCGATGGCGTTCTCAAAGGCTTGTCTATTGGCAATGGAACGCGGCAAAACACTATTGTCATCTTGTTCATAATAGCGTTTAGCAATCGCTACGATACCGCGCCCCGCCTCTAGGAACAATTGTTCACGATCAGCATGGGTCGCTAACAGTGAACCATTACCCGGCAAGGATAAACCTAACGCTTCAGTCAGGCAGTTCATAGAATTAGCCGTGAACATCCCTGAGCAAGAACCACATGTTGGGCAGGCAGATCGTTCCACTTGCGCCACATCGTCATCACTGACTCTATCATCAGCTGCCTGCACCATGGCATCGACCAAATCTAATTTAACGTCTTTGCCGGCCAGCTTGGTTTTACCCGCTTCCATGGGGCCGCCAGAGACAAAAATAACAGGGATATTAAGTCGCAACGCCGCCATCAACATACCCGGTGTAATCTTGTCACAGTTAGAGATACAAACGAGGGCATCGGCACAGTGTGCATTCACCATATATTCCACTGAGTCAGCGATAATTTCGCGCGATGGCAGGCTATAGAGCATACCGCTATGGCCCATCGCGATACCATCATCAACAGCAATGGTATTAAACTCTTTAGCAACACCACCTACCCTTTCAATCTCACGCGCAACAAGTTGCCCCAAATCTTTTAAATGAACATGGCCTGGTACAAATTGGGTAAAAGAGTTAGCGATAGCAATAATAGGTTTGTTAAAATCATCGTCTTTCATCCCGGTAGCACGCCAAAGCGCACGTGCACCAGCCATATTCCGGCCAGCGGTCGATGTTTTTGAACGATATTCAGGCATGAGTTTTCTCCGAACTAAATTAATTTTATGAGCAATGATATAAAGTCACTGACTACATTGAATTTGTCAGATTTTACACGCAACTTTGCAAGCTTGCTTAGACTAGTATAAAAAGAGCACTATGAATAAGGTTAACAATGAATCCACACAGAACCATAACGTGACCAGCACAAGTTGGTTTCGAACTGCTGCGCCTTATATTCATGCTCATCGGGGAAAGACCTTTGTTGTCTCTTTCGATGGTAAAGCAATCGCCTCAAGCAATTTTGACAACTTAATTCATGATCTTGCCCTATTAAACAGTTTAGGTATTCGCTTAGTCATCACTTTTGGTGCCCGTAGCCAAATTGAACAGCAATGTCAGCAACAAGGGGTCACTATTACTTATCAGCAGGGCTTAAGAGTGACTGATCATGACAGTCTAACCGTGGCTAAAACCGTGGTAGGCCAGTTACGCTTGGAAATCGAAGCAAAACTATCTTTTAGTTTACCCCACACTCCAATGGCAGACGCCAAAATACGTTGCAGCAGTGGCAATATCGTGACGGCTAAACCCGTTGGTATCCGGCAGGGTATTGATTTCGGTCATACCGGTGAGGTCCGGCGCATTGATACCGATGCAATTGAACAACAATTATCATTGGGCAATATTGTGCTATTGCCACCTTTAGGGTTTTCAGCAACCGGGGAAATCTTTAATCTCTCCGCAGAAGCGATAGCCACTGAGGCTGCAATTGCCTTGCATGCAGACAAACTGATTTTGATTGGCGATCGTTATGATGAGTTAGCCCGCGAGCTGACTGTCAGCGAAGCAGAAATGGCTATCAATAGCATTCATTGTGAAAACCACCACACCTTGACTGCTGCCATCAAGGCTTGTCAGCGTGGCGTACAACGTGTTCATTTGCTCGATCGCGCTAATGATGATGCATTGCTACAGGAGTTGTTCAGTCGCGATGGTGCCGGAGTATTGATAACAAATAGTCCTTTTGAAACTATTCGTCGCGCCACCATTAATGATGTGTCAGGAATTTTAGAGTTGATCACTCCGCTGGAACAAAACGGTCTCTTGGTAAAGCGTTCTCGTGAAAACCTGGAAATTGAAATTGACCATTTTACAGTGATGGAACGTGATGGCACTGTTTTGGCCTGCGCAGCACTTTACCCTTATCCAAATAATCATATGGGTGAACTGGCTTGCCTTGCTGTTGCCAAAAGTTACCAAGATTTGGGCCGTGGCAAACAATTACTGACAGCATTAGAACAACAAGCTAAAGAGATGGATCTCAATGCCTTATATGTGTTGACGACACAAACAGCCCATTGGTTTATTGAACATGGTTTTATACAAGCGGAATTGACCGATCTACCCATTGCCAAACAACAACTCTATAATTACCAGCGTAACTCCAAAGCCTTTAAAAAACAGTTAGCTTAACGGCGACGGCTTTCTATCCGTTTTTTATATTCTGGGAACAATATCGGCGCCAATTCATGCAGCGCCTTTTCATAAACACGGCGTTTAAAAAATACTATTTCCTGAGTTGGTGTCCAATAATCAACCCAGCGCCACGAATCAAACTCAGGCTTTTCATATTGATCTAACTTCACGTCTTCTTCTTTACCGATGAAGCGGAGTAAAAACCAACGTTGCTTTTGGCCAATGCATAAAGGTTTATTACCATGCCGCAAATAACGTTTTGGCAAGCGATAGCGGAGCCACCCTTGGGTGACACCTAAAATTTCAACATGTCTTTGTTCAAGGCCAACTTCTTCCAACAGTTCTCGGTAGACCGCTTGTTCGGGGGTTTCATTGACTTTAATACCCCCTTGCGGAAACTGCCAAGAATCATGGCGCGCACGCTGCGCCCACAATACCTGATTGTATTCATTGCAGAGAATGATCCCTACATTAGGCCTATAGCCATCTTTATCAATCACAACTTAATCTCTCAAATACTGATAGAAACGTCATACCAGCAACAGCGTTATTCTTCTAATATGTATTAAGATTAGACAAAGGATTGCTAGTATGCAAACCAATTTGCCTTACAATAGTCACTATTTGGTAATTTTTAATAGTAAATAAGTTCATGGCACTAGCAATTTTTGATTTAGATAATACGCTTCTAGCAGGCGATAGTGATTACCTGTGGGGACAGTACCTGGTAGAAAAAAAATATGTTGATCCACTCAGTTACCAACAAGCCAACCAAGCATATTATGATCAGTACCTTGAAGGCACGATGGATATTTATGAGTTTTTGGCCTTTCAGTTCAAGCCGCTCGCCGATCATAACCTGACTGAGTTGTTGCAATGGCGCCAGGACTATCTGGCAACAAAAATTGATCCGATTATCTTACCCGCAGCTATAACCTTGATTGACCAACACAGACAACAAGGTGATACCTTGCTGATTATCACTGCCACCAATGACTTTATCACCCAACCCATCGCCGAAAAATTAGCCATCCCCAATTTAATTGCCACCAAGGCTGAAATACACAATGGTCAGTATACGGGGGAGGTAGAGGGCATTCCTTCCTATCAACACGGCAAGGTCACGCGGTTACAATCATGGCTGGACGAGCATGGGCAGAGTTTAGAAGGCAGTTACTTTTATAGTGATTCCCATAATGATGTGCCATTATTAACTCAGGTGACTCACCCTGTGGCTGTTGACCCTGATCCTAAGCTAAAAGCCATTGCCATGCAGTCAGGCTGGCCTATTATCAGTCTTCGTTGAGCAGGCGAGTAAATACCCTGCTTTCTAGGAATTGATAGAGCTAAGTATCAATCCTTGGTACAATTTTCTGTTTTTATCACAATCAGGCCATCACTATGGAATGGGAAGTTGTTATTGGGTTAGAAATTCACACCCAACTTGCTACAAAGTCAAAAATTTTCTCCGGTGCCAGTACAGCCTACGGCGCCTCACCTAATACCCAAGCATGCGCGGTGGATCTGGGTTTGCCTGGTGTATTACCTGTTGTGAACAAAGAAGCTGTTCGAATGGCCATCAAGTTCGGCTTAGCCATTGATGCCCAATTAACTCACCGCTCCGTATTTGCCCGTAAAAACTATTTTTATCCTGACTTACCTAAAGGCTATCAAATCAGCCAATTTGAGCTTCCTATCGTCGGCAAAGGCCATCTTATGATTGAATTAGATGATGGCAGTGAAAAAGAAGTCGGTATTACCCGCGCTCACCTGGAAGAAGATGCCGGTAAGTCTTTACATGAAGACTTTCATGGTCAAACAGGTATTGATCTTAATCGTGCCGGTACACCACTTCTCGAAATTGTATCTGAACCTGATATGCGTTCCGCAAAAGAGGCCGTGGCTTATATGCGTAAGATTCACTCTCTCGTTCGTTATCTGGAAATTTGTGACGGTAATATGCAAGAGGGATCATTTCGTTGCGATGCCAATGTATCTATACGACCTGTTGGCCAAAAAGAGTTTGGAACCCGTGCCGAACTCAAAAACATCAATTCGTTCCGTAACGTTGAACGTGCTATCAATATCGAGGTAGAACGCCAAATCGACATATTGGAGTCGGGCGGCCATGTCATTCAGGAAACCCGCCTTTATGATGCCGACAACAATGAAACCCGGTCAATGCGTAGCAAAGAAGAGGCCAATGATTATCGCTATTTCCCTGATCCCGATTTGTTACCTCTTGTCCTCGATGAGGACATGATTGAGCAAGCGCGAGCAAGCCTGCCCGAACTGCCTGACGCCAAGCGTGATCGTTTTATCACAAAATTAAAACTCTCCCGCTATGATGCATCTGTATTGACCAGTAGCCGTGAAATGGCCAATTATTTTGAACAAGTCCTCGCTACAGCAGGCGCAAAAGAAGCCAAAATTTGTGCTAACTGGGTGATAAGTGAGCTTGCAGGTGCCCTCAACCGAGAAGGGATCGACCTTCTTGAATCACCTGTCAGCGCCCAGCAACTTGGTGGCTTAATCCTCAGGATCTCTGATAACACTATCTCTGGCAAAATTGCGAAGCAAGTCTTTGAGGCTTTGTGGAAAGGGGAAGGTCAAGATGCTGATAGTATCATTGAAGCTAAAGGCCTTAAGCAGGTGACCGACAGCGGTGCCATCGAAGGACTTATTGATGAAGTCTTAGCTAACAACACGGCACAAGTTGAACAGTATCGATCCGGTAAAGAACAAGTCTTTGGTTTCTTTGTTGGTCAGGTCATGAAAGCTTCAAAAGGTAAAGCGAACCCGGCACAGGTGAATGAAATTTTAAAATCAAAATTAAAGGGTTAACATAAAAAAAGCGGCCAATCGCCGCCTTTTTACTTTTTAAGACTGCATGCTTTAATGCTGTAATGCCTTTAGCTCTCGTGCAGCTGCCAATAAAGCCAAACGGGCAATCACGCCATAGGCATAAAAACGATTCGGCCCTGAATCAGGCGCATCTTGTTTATCCGGTGTAATACAAGATTGGGCAAACGCTAGAGGTTCAAAATGCATGCCCGGTGCATTAAGGTTTTCATTTTCACCGCGACCGGTATGCACACGGTAAAAACCACCCACTACAAACCTGTCCATCATGTAGACAACGGGTTCCGCTACTGCGTTTGCCGGCCCAATTGTTTCAAAGGTATACACCCCTTCTTGAATCAACACATTATCGACCTCAAGCCCTTCCTTGCTGGATGACATTTTATTCCGTTGTTTGCGGTTCAGGTTAGCGACTTCTTCTGCACTTTTTACCGTCATCACTCCCATACCATAAGTACCTGAATCTGATTTAACAACCACAAACGGTTCTTTATCAATGCCATATTCATCATACTTCTGCTGTATCGATGCCAATATACTGGCCACTTGCCTGGACAAACAATCGATGCCTGCTTTTTCTTTAAAATTAATCTGGCCGCACTGCAGTGACAAAGGAGATACCAGCCAAGGATCAATATCGATTTGTTCAGCAAACTGTTCAGCTACGGTTTTGTAGTGATTAAAGTGGTCTGACTTTTTCCTTGTTGTCCAGCCAGCAGCTAAAGGCGGGGTGACTTGTTGTTCAATATCATCCAGTATCTTGGGGCGCCCGCCCGATAGATCATTATTCAAGACCACAAGGCAAGGTGAATAATCACCTATCGCCACCCTGTTACCTTTGCGCGTTAAGGGTTCTAGTACACACGTTTTACCTGAAGGTAACTCAATGCTCATTGCTTCCGTTACATCTTCTCGTAAACTGGCAATTTTAGCTTCGATGCCAGCCTGCTCAAAAATTTGTCTAAGCGTCTCCAAACTTTCCAGATAAAACAGATTTCGCGTATGATTTTCAGCAATAATTAATGCCCGTTGCGCTTTTGGACACAAATGTTCAACTGCCGATTGCACAGCTTGAATGCACAAGGGCATAAATGCCGGGTTGAGGTTATTAAAACCGGCTGGAAATAAATTAGTATCAACAGGCGCTAATTTAAAACCAGCATTACGTAAGTCAACTGATGCATAAAACGGCGCGGGCGTTTCCAGCCACTGTCCCCGTAACCAACTTTCAACTTGTGTTTGCTTCTTTAGCAAATGTTCTTCAAGGTGCAATAATGGACCTTGTAGTGCTGTGGTGAGATGAGGAACACCTATTGTCATAACTGAATTACCTTACATAAATACCTAAAGTGCTGTCTTATAGACAACAACATGTGAATCAATACACAGTTTTAGCCTGTGTCGTCATGCATACTGTATTCTCGTATGTAACCAACCTAACTGGCAAGGTCAACTTTGTAACAGCTAGCCCTAGCTGGGCAAAAAAATGGTATATTTCTGATAACAATTTCGTTCTGCCTGAAAATTAAAGGGTGTTTTTAAACGTGACAGATAATCAAATTGAGTTCGCTGGTTTAAAAGTCATGGTCATCGATGACAGTAAAACTATACGGCGTTCAGCAGAGACTTTATTGACCAAGGCTGGCTGTCAGGTAATTACTGCTGAAAATGGATTTGAAGCGTTGCCACTCATCACGGAACATCACCCTGACATTCTGTTTATCGATATCATGATGCCACGATTAGATGGTTATCAAACATGCTCTCTCGTTAAGAGTAACCCAAATTTTAGTGCCACCCCAATCGTTATGCTATCGAGCAAAGATGGCATTTTTGATCGGGCGAAAGGTCGCGTTGTGGGTGCACAAGAGTATTTAACTAAACCATTCACGCGAGAAGACTTATTGAGTGCTATTCGCGCACATTTACCTAACAAGAATATGGGCACTTAACTGCTATGGCGTTAATTCTGATTGCAGATGACTCTCCAACTGAGGTTTTTGTGCTCACTAAAATCTTAGAAAAGCATGATCACCAAGTGATCGTAGCAGAGAATGGTATTCAGGTACTGGACTTGGCCAGACGTAAACGTCCCGGGTTGATTTTAATGGATGTGATCATGCCCGACTTGAATGGTTTCCAAACAACACGTCAATTGACGAAAGACCCTGACACTCAGACCATTCCTGTCATCATGATTTCTACTAAGGATCAGGAAACGGATAAGTTGTGGGGACTCAGGCAGGGCGCAAAAGGTTATCTGACCAAACCTGTCAGCGAAACCACCTTAATCCAAGAAATAAACCGCATTTTAGGTTTTTTATGATGGCTAACAACGACTTTGTTTCTGATGCTATTCAACAACTCCGTGACATAGAACAGCGCAGTTATCGCGCAGGTGCTCGTCTTTCACAACAAAACGAACAAAACTCCGTCTGGACAGCCATTGACTTTCAAATCGCACAAAAAAACTACCTTATTCCCCTCGCCGCAGCCAAGGAAGTTTTCCCCGTTCCCGTGTCTATCACCTCAGTACCGCTGGCCAAACCATGGGTATTCGGTATAGCAAATTTGCGTGGAGAACTGTTACCACTTTTTGACCTTAAATGTTTTTTATATGGTGAAACGACAACGATCAATAAGCGGAGTCGAATCCTCGTCATCAATTACCCTAATTTATATTCAGGTTTGCTTGTTGAGGGCGTCATTGGCCTGAAACATTTTCAAACCAAACCAACTATGAATTCAACACCAGAAGATAACCACATTGCCGCCTACTTGGATGGTTCTATCAGTCAGAAAGGCCGCAGCTGGGATGTTTTCAGTTTTAATAAGTTAGCTTCCGATCAACAATTTTTAAACGCAGCCATATGATACAAGTGCCAGGATTATTATTATGAATTCGACAAGTAAGCTCTTTTTTTCATCATTACTCAGCGGTGGCAACGTTATTAATTTTCTCCTGACTTTAATTGTTGCCGCTGCAACCTTATTTGGGGTTTGGTTGCTTGCCACAAATCAATATCAACAATTTATTGATGATCGGCTGCTTTTTTCTACAGCCATCGCTGTTGGTTTACTGATAACAATTTTCCTTGCCATTCGCCTTAGCTATCTGCCGCTGCGCAAACTGAAGTCTTCCCTAGATGACATGGAATTACGTAACCGCCACAATCAAGACGCTATTTTGCGATTGCTCGATGAAATGGGCGATTTGGCTGATGGTGATCTTACTGTTTCTGCCACAGTGACGGAAGATATTACCGGCGCCATTGCTGACTCAGTGAATTTCACCATTGATGAACTTAGAAATATCGTCACACAAATCAATACTACGACCTTACAGGTCTCCTCTGCTGCTCAGGAAACACAGGCAACTGCTTTACACCTTACTGATGCCAGTGACCATCAGGCACAACAAATCACAGAAGTGAGTAGCGCCATTACACAGATGGCGGGTTCCATCGAACAAGTCTCACAAAATGCCAATCAATCATCAGAAGTAGCCGCTCAATCAGTGACACTAGCGGTCCAGGGACATGATGCCGTACGAAAAGCGATCAATGGTATGGACACTATCCGTGAACAGATCCAAGAAACATCTAAACGAATAAAACGTCTAGGTGAGAGTTCTCAACAGATTGGGGACATTGTTGAGCTGATTAACGATATCGCCGAGCAAACAAATATCTTATCGTTGAATGCTGCGATTCAAGCGACAATGGCCGGTGAGGCAGGTCGTGGTTTTGCTGTGGTCGCCGATGAAGTACAACGCTTGGCTGAACGGTCAAGTAATGCTACCAAACAAATTGATGCGTTGGTAAGGACAATCCAAAGCGATACCAATGAAGCTATCAGCTCAATGGAACAAAGTACAACCGAGGTCGTTTCTGGTGCAAAATTGTCTCAGGATGCAGGAGCATCACTTGAACAAATTGAGTCAGTCTCTCACCGTTTAGCCGACTTGATTAACAACATTTCAGATGCAGCCAAGCAACAAGCACTGGCAGCTGTCAGCACATCAGATAGTATGAATGTCATTGAAGATATCACGATGCAAACCTCGACGGGTACCAATGAAAGTGTTGCCGCCATCGGGCGCTTACTTGAATTAACAGATGAACTCCGTAAGTCGGTATCTGGATTCAAGCTGCCACCGTCGTGAGTCAGTAGCCATGATTTATTCAACAGACACCCTGCTCTCGCTTATCTGGAGTGACCAATGACTCAGATAAACAATGGCAATTATGATGCCCTCTCCTGGGTGCGGGATGAGCTTCTTCAATCCTTAGATAGTGCTCTACAAACCCTGACACGTGTTATCGATAACCCGGATGATGCCATTGATATTGGCCCGGTTATCACTCAGTTGCATCAGGTTGTTGGCATTTTGGAAATGCTGAATCTCACTGGTGCTCATATGCTCTGTAGAGAGATGTTAGTCACGGCAACGACCCTCAGTCACCAACCAACAAAGGACTACCAACTTCAGGATGGACTTTTAAAAGGACTACTGCTATTACCTAATTATCTCAACCAAATTAGTGGGGATATACAGGATCACCCTCTACGCTTGCTGGAGACAATTAATGAGCTTCGCCGAAGTCGGGGTGAAACTGCATACAACGAACAAGATCTGTTTACAGCAAATCTATCTGTGTTATTGCCAGAAGCTATTATGCCAAAACCGGGTGATCCCCAGCTGAAAACAAATATTGCTGTCAATAAATTAAGTTCAGTTTTCCAGGCAGCTCTCGTACATTGGCTGAAAGAACACGATATTGATAGCTTAACAAAAATTGCACGCTTACTTCGTTATCTGCGTCTGCATTCAACAGAAGAAAAAGCCATTATTTTATGGTGGGTTGCCGAAGGTGTCGTTGAGGCAATTCTAGAAGATGGCTTAACAGCTGACGCCAAAACAAAGCTGCTACTCGGCAAACTCAACCAACCGATTAAAGTTCAGACTCAACAAAATGAACACTATTTATTAGCTAATTACCCTGTAGAACTCGTACAACAACTGCTACTGCGAATTGCTCATGCAACAAACAAAGGCAAACAAGTTAGCTTACTTAAAAATGTCTTTAGTCTAGATTTTTTCGATACACATACACATCACCAGATATACAACTTTAGTGATGGCGCTCTATCAGAAGTACAACAAGCCATTCTTGAGCAAATCCAAGAAATCAAAGAACAAATTGTCCAGTTTGAACATGACGACGAACAGGATGTTGATTTCGTCGATCAGCTGGCAAAAAGCTTTAGCAATATTGCTGGCTCTTTACAACTTATCACTGAACAATCTGCCAGTGACACTATAAGAAATCAGGCCACCATTTTTTCCACGCTTGCGCAACAACAACAAATGCCAACCGAACAGCAGTTGATGGCGTTGGCCCATGACCTGCTGCTCGTTGAGCAACAATTGCAAAACATCGCCTCTGGCAGCGACCAACCAGGCAATAGCGAGCAGCTACAAACAGCCGTGATTACAGAGTGCTTATATGAATTAAGCAATGTCAAAGAAACATTAGTGCTGCTGGAAAAAAAACCGGATAACAGTGCAACAGTACTGACTGACACGGCAACACAGATAGAAGGTATTGCTGGCAGCCTGAACATGCTAAGCCTTACTGACTCAGCGTTATTGCTCCAAGAAATGGCCGAAAAAATGGTTGAGTTTGCAGCATATGACACCAGCCTTAATACCGCTGAGCTCACATTAATTGCCGAACTCACTGCTTCAGCAGAGTTATATCTTGAAGGGCTAGGACATCATGGCCAGCATCAAACAAAACTATTAACCGATGCCTTCAGCCGGCTGCACTCATTTAGTGAGAGCGGTGAAACTGAAGAGCCAGCAATTAATGAGCAGGTTGAAACCATTGAAACCGCTAACACTCTATCGTTTGGCACCCATTCAGAATCACAAAATGTTGGAAGCGCCGATAGTCAACAGCAACAGCCACAGAATGTTAAATCAATTACCAGTGTCGAACGTTATATTCAGCAGTTGCCAGCAGTAAAACCAATCACCAGTGTCGAACGTTATATTCAGCAGTTGCCAGCAGTAAAACCAATCACCAGTGTCGAACGTTATATTCAGCAGTTGGACGAGGCTACATCAGAAAAAATATCCGGGCAAGATATCAATATTCGCGATGAATGGGGTGTGGCCAATGATGAACTTGAGCTTCCCTCAGCAGCTGTTGCCAGCGATGAAATGCACTTTGCAGAAGGTATTGATCCAGATATTGCAGAAGTATTCATCGAAGAGGCTAATGAGGTTTTAGCCGAATTAGCCGATTATATTCCACAATGGATCAGTCAACACGATCAACAATCATTAACGATCATTCGCCGACACTTTCACACCTTAAAAGGCAGCGGCCGCATGGCTGGCGCAATGGTAATTGGTGAACTGGCATGGGCTGTAGAAAATCTGCTTAATCATGTTATTGAAGGGCGTTCTCCCGAATCAACCGGCGTGCAACAATTATTGATCGATAGTCAGCATCTCATCCCAGACTTGCTTTTACGATTTATGCAGGGCGATACAACCACAACAGATGCTGCAGAACAAGTAATACTATCGGCCAGCGATCTACTTAAAACAGAAACAGAAACAGAAACAGAAACAGAAACAGAAACAGAAACAGAAACCAGCTTAGATCTTTCTCAAGAGTTGATGCAGATTTTTTGCGAAGAAGCATTGCAAAACCTGACACAATTCCAAGCATACCTGATGAATGCGCAAAGCCCTTTCCAGCTGCCATCGGCGCTGATCCAGGCTTCACATTCTTTGAAAGGCTGTGCTAATGTTGCTCATGTCCCAGCTATCGCTGAGTTAGCGACGGATTTAGATAAAAAGCTACGTGATTTCTACGAAAACGATGTTGCTCTGAATCAATCTCAATTGCATACATTAAGCTTGGTGGTTGACGACCTAATTCAATTAACTAATCAAGTCTCACATTCAACAGTTTCTGAACAACAGGTTGAGGCTCTCAACGACAAGCTATCCTCCCTCACATTGCCATCATCACAGCAAGGACAACGAGTAGACCCCGATATACTGGCTATCTACCTGACAGAAACAGATGAATTATTGCAACACTATCAACCGCAATATGAACAGTTAATTGCAGAGCCAAGCAACACTGATTATCGTATAGCAATTCAATATACTCTGGCGCAGCTAACTGACAGTGCCCGCTTTGCTGAAATTACTGAGCTTACTGAGCTATATAGCCTATTAGCGTCTATCATCGAGCAAGGCAATTTGGTCGATACTTCTGCTCTGCAACTCCTGAAACAAGGCAATGAACAAATCCATCAGTTAATTAGACAACTGGTTCAAAATAAACCACTGGTATTGGCTGACGGTTTTCAACAGGCTGTCTATGACTATCTCGAATCGTCATCAACAACGCTAAAAGCCGAAGAAGCCAACGAGCTGACTGAAGCAGAAATAATAGAAATTGACGATAGCCAGATAGAGCCACAAGCTACTGAGCCTGCCGCAACTAAGTCACCGACATTAAGCCTGCCCGATATTGATCCGGAAATACTCGACGCTTTCGTTGAAGAATGCGCTGAACTCGTCGAGTCTAGTGATGCGGCGATTAAACAATGGCAAAAAGATCGAGAAGATAAAGCGGCTGAAAAGCAGTTACAACGTGACTTACACACCTTGAAAGGGGGAGCACGTTTAACAGGCATCATCTCAATAGCAGATTTAACGCACCACACTGAATCATTGCTTAATAAGGCGATACAACATCGTCAGCTAATTAATAGTGCTTTCTTTGATCTATTACAACGCTGTGTGGACAGTTTGGCTGATATGCAGGATCAACTCAGTAACCGAACGGCTGTTTCATCCGCTGAAGACTTAATTGCTGAGATATTAAACTTCAATACTGATAAAACGCCTCAAGACAATGAATTGCCAACAGCGTCATCAACAACTGAGCAGATACCTGCCAATAAATCCGCACCAATACAACCCGTTGAAACAATACTAACTGAAGCTAAGCCATTACCAGCATCAGCGAATGAACAGGTTCGTGTTCGTGCTGATTTACTCGACTTTCTCACTAATTTTGCTGGTGAAGCGAATATTTCACGTGACCGTGTTAGTCAGCAAAATATGGCCATGAGACAGCAGCTGACAGAAATGGAAGCCACTGCTGAGCGCTTACAGGAACAACTTCGCGAACTTGAGATGGAAACGGAGGCACAAATCTTATTCCGCTATGAGGATGAGCTTGCCCGTCAGCAGTCTGAGTTCGACCCATTGGAACTGGACCGTTTTTCTAAAATACAGCATTTATCTCGCGGCTTAACAGAAAGTGTTAGTGACCTGCACGATATCACTCAATCACTTGATCTGATTGTTCGAGAGTCCGATAGCATTTTATTACAACAATCTCGACTCAGCACAGATCTACAACAAGGTCTGATGAATACACGATTATTACCTTTTAATGGTCTTGTGCCTCGACTCGAACGCATCGTGCGTCAAACAAATAATGAACTAGCTAAAAAATCAGAGCTTACTGTTTATGGGGCAGACAGAGAATTAGACCGAACTATTCTCGATCATATCGTTGCGCCTATTGAGCATATTTTACGTAATGCAGTTGCCCATGGCGTTGAAAGCCCAGCACTCCGCCAGCAATTAGCTAAAGAAGAAACAGCTCAACTGACCTTGACGATCACTCGAGATGGCTCGGAAATTCTAATTACCATTTCTGATGATGGTCAAGGCATTAATATTGAGAAGATCAAACAAAAGGCTATCGATAACAACCTGGTCAACCCTGACAATCTACCCAGTGATGAAGAACTTATTCAATTGATTTTAACCTCGGGCTTTAGCACCGCAGAAAATGTATCACAGCTTGCCGGTCGTGGTGTCGGCATGGATGTCGTGAACAATGAAGTTCAAGCGCTAAAAGGCCGTTTATCAATCCAATCAATTGCTGGACAAGGCACAACATTCAGTATTCGGTTGCCGTTGACGTTATCGATTATGCAAGCTTTATTAATTAGCAGTGCTGATCAGTGTTACGCCATCCCGCTTGCCTCCGTACATGCTGGTGAACGAATTTCTGTCCAAAAAGCACGTAATCTTTTGCAGCAAGGGCATCAAGCACGTTATGAATTTAATGGCGCCTATTATCAATTCCATACTCTGGAAAACTTGCTAGGCCATGCCGCGACGTTACCTGACGATCCTGATGTTAAGCTGCCTGTTTTAATATTTAGCTCAGGTGATATCCACGTTGCTTTAGTTATCGATTCCATCGTTTGTAGCCGTGAAATCGTACTCAAGTCAGTTGGAGAACAACTTGGGCATATTCATGCTATTAATGGCGCGACTATTTTAGGCGATGGGCAAATCGTTTTTATTTTAGATATCCCCACTTTAATCACCCATAGTGAGGCCATAACAAGTAAGGGCTTGTGGAACAAGAAGACTATTGCACCACAACAAAAGAAAAATCCTGTTGTCATGGTTGTGGATGATTCTATCACCATGAGAAAAGCATCAGGCAATCTCTTAAAACGTCATGGTTTTGATGTCATTACGGCTAGAGATGGAATAGATGCTGTCGCACTACTCAATGAGCAGGTTCCAGATGTGATTTTGTTAGATATCGAAATGCCGCGCATGGATGGTTTTGAATTCGCCACCTTAATACGGAATGATCAACAACTTAGTGAGCTTCCAATAATTATGATCACCTCTCGTAGCGGTGACAAACACCGTAAGCGTGCTGACGCTATTGGCGTCAATGCCTACCTAGGCAAGCCTTATCAAGAAATAGATCTTGTCGATACCTTGAAGGGTTTGTTGGGGCATCAATACCCTGATAATAAAAATTGACTTGATACTTGGAAACCTTATGACTGATCCAACTAACGATTTTATACCTTGTATGTTGATCCCGCTTAGGCAGCATTACTTACTGTTACCGCATGCAACGATTGCTGAAGTCATCCCCATGCCTACATTTAATCACACAACAGAAAAACCGCCATTCTGGCTGGGTCACTACAATTGGAATAAACAGTCTCTTGCCATAATTGATCTCGAACAACTTATTGAAACAATGGCGGATGATGTCGTCAGCGGCAAAAAGTTATGTATTATTCATAGCATCAATCCTGATAATGCCATCAATGCCTTCGCTATCCCATGTTATGGAGCCCAACAATTGATTCACCTCAATGATTCGGCATTAAAATCGGTTGAACCTGCGACTGATACGCCTTTTCTCCATTACCGCAGCCATATTGCAAACAGAGTCGCTTACATCCCAAATTTAGATGCAATTGAAAACACTATCTGTCACAATTTATAAGTAGGGTGAAATACGATTGTTTCACCCATGGAGTGACTTTATGGTTTATGATCGTTTCATTGCTTTTTGCAAACACAGCACACTTGTTTTTATCGCCATCCTACTCATGTCACAGCTGGTTTCAGCCAGCGAAACATCTGATTTAGCAGAACAGCGCGAGCAGTTTCAACTCGCTAAAAAAGCATTACAAAACAATAATTTCGATCAGTTTGACCAGTTAAAGCAAGGCCTCGAGCATTATCCGCTTTATGGTTACTTAGACTACTTATTTTTGCGCTCGCAACTTAATGTTATTACAGCTCCACGTGTTCAACAGTTTTTATCAGATAATCAGGGTAGCTTTTATGCAGATCGCTTACGTAGAGTCTGGCTCGACAAACTTGCCCAGCAAAAAAAATGGCACCAGTTCCTCCTTTATTATCAATCGCCACAATCTGCTTCACGTCAATGTTTAAGATTACAAGCGCTTATTAAAACAGGTCGTTTCCAGCAAGCGTTAGCAGATATTCCTGAACTGTGGTTAGTCAACCATTCACAACACAAGTTTTGTGACCCTGCCTTTCGTTATTGGCAACAACAAGGTTATCCAAGCGATGACATGCGTTGGCAGCGAATTCAGCTTGCGCTCAATAATAAACAATTCAATCTGGCTACATACCTCGCAAAACCGCTCGGCAATAAATACGATGCACAAGAGTGGATAACTCGTTGGAAAAAGCTGCAACAAAACCCATTAGCGACTTTAACAGCCTTGCCTGATAGTGTCGATCAACAGATAAGTCAAGAGTTTATCAAAGCAGGCATTAATCTATTAGCACGTCGTTCAACAGCACAGGCATTTGACTATTGGCAAACGGTTAACCGCTCAGATAGATTCTCTCAACACTACAAAAACGAGCTCCGAGCCATCATTGGCAAACGTGCAGCTCTTAACCGGCAAGATCGCACACTGGAGTTTTATGGTGATTTGCCCAATGAAGAATGGCGTGTTCGGGCGGCATTATGGCAACAGAACTGGGTAGAAGTAGGAAAAGCGATTAAAAGCTTAACAAAAGAGGAACAACAAGAAGCCCGTTGGCAATATTGGTTAGCCCGCTCACTGTCAGAACAAGGCCAGCAACAACAAGCTAACGAGCAGCTACAACAGCTTGTCAATGAACGTGATTACTATGGTTTTTTGGCCGCAGACAGACTCGGCCAGCAATACCAAATGAATCATAACCCCATTGTGACAGAGCTCTCAGAGTTAGCTAGTTTTGTTAAACGGCCGGATATCATCAAACTCCGTGAATTCTACGCACTTAATATGACTACCGAATCACGACGGCAAGCCTATCACCTAAGACAAAAACTAACGCCAGATGAATTGAAACTACTTGCATTACTGACACATCAATGGGGTTGGCACAATCAGACAATTTTCTTTCTTGGTAAAGCACGTTATTGGGATGATTTATCATTACGTTTCCCCGTACTTTATGATGAGCAAGTGAGAGAAGCTGGAAAACAACACCAACTTGATCCATCTTGGTTGTTAGGCGTTGCTCGTCAGGAAAGTGCCTTCAATCCAACAGCTCGTTCTCATGCTGGCGCCATGGGATTAATGCAACTTATGCCTAAAACAGGCGAACTCACCGCCAGACTTATTAACAAACCTATTAAGAGTCTGTCTGAATTACTGAATCCGAGCCGCAATATTCAACTCGGCAGCGCTTATCTCAAACTAATGTATGATAAGAACCAAAACAATCCAGTATTAGCCACGGCATCCTACAATGCTGGCCCTCACCGCGTCTTGCGTTGGTTACCTGAATCCAGATTGCCCGCTGATATCTGGATTGAAAACATTCCTTTTAATGAAACGCGTAAATACACCCGAAACGTATTAACTTACGCCGCTATTTTTGATTATCAGCGCAACAAAGATATCATCAACATCAGTGATAGAATGCCAACAGTTCAACCTAAAACACCGTAGAATACTCAAATGGAATGTTATTTAGTAGGCGGCTATGTACGCGACCAATTACTCGGTCTCGAAACGAAAGATAGGGACTGGGTCGTTGTCGGCGCCACACCAGAGGAAATGACGGCTAAAGGGTTTCATGCAGTAGGCAAAGATTTCCCAGTTTTTCTGCATCCAGAAACCAAAGAAGAATATGCTTTAGCCCGCACTGAGCGTAAAACCGCGCCTGGCTATCGTGGCTTTAGTGTACATGCAGCGCCGGATGTCACTCTGGAACAAGATCTGGCTCGTCGTGATCTCACTATCAATGCCATAGCACAAACCGCTGATGGCCAGCTTATTGACCCATATCATGGTCTATCTGATCTTGAAAACAAGATTTTACGCCATGTTTCACCTGCTTTTGTTGAAGATCCCGTCCGTGTATTACGTATTGCTCGTTTTGCTGCCCGTTTTAATTTCATTATTGCTGATGAAACCAAAACATTAATACAACAAATGATTGCAGCGGGTGAGCTTGAACACTTGGTGGCAGAAAGAGTATGGCAAGAACTTGCCAAAGCACTGCAAACAAAAGAACCTTCTCGCTTTTTTGTTGCATTACGTGATGTCGGTGCCTTGGCGCCATTGTTCCCTGAAATCGATCGTTTATTTGGCGTGCCGCAAGTAAAGAAATGGCATCCCGAAGTTGATACCGGTGTTCATGTCATGATGGTCATTGACCAAGCTGCGCGTTTAAGTAATGAATTAAGTGTGCGTTTTGCGGCATTATGCCATGACTTGGGGAAAGGCACGACACCCGCTGATATCCTGCCCAAACATAGTGGCCATGAAGAACGGAGTATCGATTTAACCAAAGCGCTTTGCCAACGACTAAGGGTACCTAATGCCTTGCAAACACTCGCCATCAAAGTGGCGCGTTACCATACCCACATGCATTTGCTCTTTGAAATGCGTGCTGACACTATTTTAAAAGTGCTCTATGCACTTGATGCCTTTCGTCAGCCACAACAGTTTGAATATTATCTTTTGGCGAGTGAAGCTGATTTCCGTGGGCGTCCTGGTTATGAAAATGCCGATATGCCCGAGGTCAACGTATTTAAAGACTGTTTTTCGGCATGTCAGGCCATTGTTGCAACACCGTTTGTTGAGCAGGGTTTAACGGGGGAAGCCATTGCCAATGCGATGGCGAAACAGCGTGTCAAAGCTATCGACGACGTCATCAATAATTATAAAAAAACACACACCGTCGCGCCTTGATAACCAATATTTGCTAATTACAGCCAGCAACACATCACGTATAATTGCCGACAATCAACCTTCAACCATGGGATTTACGTAATGACAAGTACCATTTCTGCTAATTGGACCAGTGTTAATGAAGCTTGCCAACCTCTAGTGGAAAGCCTCGTCGCAGATGCGCAAGCACTGCAGCTCGACATCAGCACACTGAGCAATGGTACTCGCATTATAGATGCTGGTATTAATTGCGTTGGTGGTTTAGAAGCTGGCCGTCAAATTGGAGAAATTTGCATGGGTGGTCTCGGTACGGTCACTTTAGGTACACAGAGTGGTTTTGACAACTGGCCATGGTCAGTTAATGTCCATGCCAAAACACCAGTTTTGAGCTGCTTAGCTAGTCAATATGCTGGTTGGAGTCTTTCTCATAAAAGTGAAGAAGGTAAGTTTTTTGCACTTGGCTCAGGCCCCGGCCGCGCCTTGGCAACCCGTGAGGCATTGTTTAAAGAGTTTGGTTATCAAGACAAAGCCGACGCCACCTGCATTGTGTTGGAGGTTGACAGCTTCCCTCCCGTGGAAGTTGCAGAAAAGGTGGCTAATAACTGCGGCATTGATCCAAAAAACCTCACCTTCATCTTAACCCCTACATCGAGCCTTGCCGGTGTTATGCAAATTGCAATTCGTGTCCTAGAAGTTGCCATGCACAAGGCGCATACCTTGCACTTCCCCATGGAGAACATCATCGATGGCTATGGCGTGACCCCGGTAGCACCACCAGGCGGTGATTTCATGAAGGGTATGGGCCGTACCAATGATGCCATTCTGTATGGCGGCATGGTTCACTTATTTGTCCAGGGTAGCGATGATGAAGCTGCAGACTTAGCTGCTAAAATGCCCAGTAACACCTCAAGTGATTATGGTCGTCCTTTTGCTGAAATCTTCAAGTCCTATGAGTTTGATTTCTTCAAAATTGATCCGATGCTATTTAGCCCTGCAAAAGTGATTGTAACCAACAATAAAACGGGTAACAGTTTTATGGCTGGCACATTAAATCCCGAACTATTAAACACCTCTTTTGGTCTTTAATGGGCTATTAATTCTCACTACTTACTTTCGCAGTAAATGCTAATAGTGCAATGACAACGCCGAAACTCGTTATTTTTAATGACACACATGGTTGGCACAGTCAGCAATTAGTTGCTGCATTGAGTGAGTATGGTATTGAAGCAATACTCAGTGATCTTGCCACGTGCAGCATTGATCTTGAACAACCAACTGGACTGATGATCCCTGAGCTCAGGGATCAATTACCTGCTGCTGTTATTGTCCGAGGTATTGCTCCAGGTAGTCTCGAGCAGATCACCCTGAGAATGGATATCCTGCATCATTTGGCAGAACAGGGTGTCCCTGTCCTGAACTCCGCTAAAGCGATTGAACATACTGTTGATAAAGCGCGAACTTCTTTACGCTTGCGACAAGCTGCGATCAAAACCCCAAGCGCTTGGGCATTTGAAAATCACCGGCAAGCGCGTAATCTCGTTACTCAACAATTAGCTAAGGGCCATCAATTAGTATTAAAACCCCTTTTTGGTTGTCAGGGAAAAGGATTGTATAAAATAACCACGCTCGATGACTTAGATTCAACTCATCCTGTTGGCGGAGCTTTTTATTTACAACACTATATTCCTCCTTTTGAGCCTGGTTGTTGGCAAGATTGGCGACTACTCGTGGTAGATGGGCAGGTCTGCGCTGCAATGTCACGCCGGTCACAACATTGGATCACCAATTATGCCCAAGGCGCAGAATGTTTTGCCGCCACAATTAATAAAGAAATGGAACAACTGGCAATTAAGGCAACACAAGTTGTTGAAGCTGATTATGCCGGCGTTGATATTATTCGTGGGCCTGAGGGTGAGTATCACGTATTGGAGGTCAATAGCGTCCCAGCATGGAAGGGTTTAACTCAGGCAACGGGAATAAATGTTGCGCACTTTATCGCCAGTGCATTAGCTAAACGAATAACAAAAAATTGTATTTTAGCGAATGACGTTAGCTAACTCTTCTCTTGCTGACTGTATTCTTTGGGCTTGCCAGACAGAAGTAAACGCCCCCAAACCCGGTAACGTTAATAAATACAGTGGCGCAAATAATATGCAACTTGTCGATTTTATTGCTAGCGCCCATGCTATCGCTCCGGTTTTATCGCGGACAGATCTCAGTGTAGGAGATATGATCTTATCTGCCGTTATTGCGACGCGACAGGTTGTCAATTGCAATACAAACTTAGGTATTATTTTGCTATTTGCCCCCTTATGTAAGGCTGTCCAGTTATCTGACAATATCGATCAAGTCCAAGACTCTCTACCCTTAATATTAGATAACTTAACGATAGATGATGCCAAAAAATGTTACCAAGCTATTCGCTTAGCTGAAGCCGGTGGTTTAGGTAAAAGCGAACAACATGATATTCATGACGAACCCTCCGTCACACTAAAACAAGCGATGAGCTATGCTCAACACTACGATAGTATTGCCGCCCAGTACATAAACAATTTCCATCACGTTTTCCATATCGGCTTCTTATCATTAACAAAGGCGATAAATTATGGCGAAACTGTTGAATGGGCTTGCGCTTTCGCGTATCTTAATCTTCTAGTAGAGTTGCCGGATAGTCTAGTGGACCGGAAATACGGTTCCGCATGTGCGCGATCGATTCAGCAAGACTCAGTAACGTTTTTAAAGAAATTGGGCAATGACAATAGACTAAGTGATTTTGAAACTGATATCACAAAGTGGGATAATGAATTAAAACAGAAAGCGATCAATCCAGGCACTACGGCCGACATGACCGCCGCAGCATTATTGCTATACGCCTTTAAAAAAACGCTTTCTTGAACCGAATTTCAGTGCCATAACCGTAAGTATCATTATATTGTGGTGTTGAGCAGGGCATACGTTCCTTTAATACGTATAAGCTCATCTCGATAATGAGGTGAGAGTAATTTTATAGCCTTTTTAATAAATTTTTTGGAACAGGAAAATAAATATGCCAGTTATCGATCGTGTACTCGTCGGTGAGTCTTTAGTTATAGAAGACGGTGATTTAGACAACGTCGCTCACATTGACTTAATTATGGGCCCGCGCGGCTCAGCTGCTGAAGATGCTTTTTGCCGTACACTAACAGACCAAAAGCAAGGTGTGAATGGCTTACTAGCCGTCGTCGCACCAAACCTGATGGTTAAACCTGCAACGGTTATGTTTAATAAAGTCACTATTAAAAACATGAAACAAGCTGTTCAAATGTTTGGTCCAGCACAACGTGGTGTCGGCTTGGCAGTTGCTGAATGTGTAGAAGACGGTACTATCCCAAGTAATGAAGCCGATGATTGCTTCATTTGTGTGGGCGTCTTCATTTCACCAACCGCTGATAGTGACGAAAAAATCCAAGATTGGAACTACCGTGCCACAAAAGAATCAATCCGCCGTGCAGTCGCACGCGAGCCTAAAGCGGCTGATGTTGTAGCACAATACAAATCGTCTGAGCACCCGTTCGGCGCTAAATAAGTAATTATATAACGTGTTACCGCCCTCTCCTTACGGGGCGGTAGCTTTATTATATCTGCTTAAAATGCTTTGAGTCAGCGTTCCTGAATGCAATGCGCTGGCTATAAGGCTGGCTGAAACTTCCTGCCTATCTAAACATACCAAATCACTCTCATCCCTTATTCCTCCACCATAAATAAGCTTTGAATGATGATTAATAGCTTTGACTCTCGTCACCAGTTGGCTGTCCGGTCCTGCTTGTTCCCCTACATTCTTCAGGTTTAAGATAACTACTTGTTCAGGCCAATTTTCTGGCTGTGCAAGAACGTCTTCTGGCCCCATAAATTGCTTACCCGAAAAATCCAGAGATAAAACACTGTTTGCCGGAAGAGGCAGAAGCTCCTTATCCTGCATTGTTTCACTACCAATGATGATCATTAACCCGGTTAAATGTGATAAACGTAACCATTGCGACTTATCTTTAATACCAGCATCAAGCCAGAAAGTGACTTGTGGAAAATCTTTAATCAATTGTTGGTAAAGCGAAAAATTATCCATTTGAAAGCGAATGGCATCCAAGTCGGCCAGGTAAATTGTTTTAAATGGATAAAAAGCCAGTAAATCGCTGATGACTGAATTAAGACTAGAGCATGAACAAATAGTTGATTCAATCGGTCTATAATCATCTCGTCGGCCGGCGCGAGCATGCACAACCTCTCCCCCCATTAGATCAATGACCGGTATAATTTCCACACAACACTCCTCTGACTGAACTGATGAAATTATTGATTTACGAATATATTACCAGTGGCGCGCTAGCAGCGCAGCCACTCACCAGTAGTCTGCTAAAAGAAGGTGATGCAATGCTGCTTGCCGCACTCAAAGACTGCTATCACTTGCCTGATTGTCAGCTGACTATATTACGAGATAATCGCTTACCGGAATGTGCTATTACTGATAACGCTGCAAAATTACGTACTCACATCATAGCTACTACTGAACAACATGCTCAGCGCTGGCAGCAGTGCCTTAACGAGACTGACTCGGTCCTCATTATTGCTCCTGAAACTGACGGTATTTTGGCCGACTTACAGTCTCAGGTTGAACGGAAAGGAAAAATAAACTTAGGCAGTAAAACAGACGCTATCCGCTTATGTAGCGATAAATTAGCTTGTGATACTGCGTTAAGCAAACAAAATGTAGCGATAACAAATGGTTGCTTAGCCCATCAGTGGCAAAGCCATGTTTTTGAGTCAGACTCTGGTTATATTATAAAGCCAAATGATGGGGCAGGTTGTATACAAACCAACTTCTTTGAGTCTAGATGGTCGTTAGAATCTTACTTAGCGACATTAACAAGAAAAGAACAGTCACAACATCTTATTCAACCCTATATCCACGGTCTTAATATAAGTGTTTTACTCTTGTTTTCAGAGACGGAAGTTATAGTTCTTGCTATCAATGAACAGCTTATCGAAAAGGAAAATAACGATTTACGCTACCTTGGAAGCAAAGTAAACAGTATCCCTGCTCATATATACTCCATGCAACAAGCCTCCTTACTGGCAGAAACCGTCCAACGTGTTATTCCTGGGCTATGGGGCTTCGTAGGCATTGATATCATTCTCACAGAAAATGGGCCAATCATTATTGATATAAACCCTAGGCTCACCAGCTCATATATTGGGCTTGCAGAATCACTCAACTGCAACCCAATGATACTATTATTCAACATGAAGTACCCAGGTATGATAGCCTTGCCTGCTATTGAACAAAGACAAGCCATTACTGTTACCAAATAATGACAGATCAGACTTATATCACCGGTTGGGATATCGGTGGCGCCCACCTCAAAGCAGCACGTTGTAATACACAAGGCCAGCTTATTGATATTATTGAGGTAGCATGCCCTCTCTGGAAAGGTCTGGATCAACTTGGCCCTGCCATCACAAAAGTACAACAGCAATTAGCAAATACCAATGATATTGCTGCTATTACCATGACGGCAGAGTTGGTTGATATCTTTGCTAACCGGCAAACCGGCGTCCAGCAATTACTCGATTATTTCAGTGACTTTATACCACCCTCATTATGCTATGTTTATGGCGCCGAAAAAGGCTGGCTTTCTCCAGACCAGGCGAAACAACACTGGTACTATGTCGCTTCCCGAAACTGGCAAGCGAGCGCTACCTTAGCAGCTAATTATGTCGATAATGGGATTTTCATTGATGTTGGCAGCACGACAAGCGATATTATCCCACTTTGCCAGGGACAGGCTTCACCAACAGGTTTCAGCGATTTTGAACGGCAAAAAAGTCGTGAACTCCTTTATACAGGTGCCATTCGAACACCGTTAATAGCACTGGCTAATGCTGCGCCGTTTAATGGACATTCAGTAGGGCTTGCCGCCGAATTATTTGCTAACACAGCTGACTGTTGGTTTTTACTGGGCCAGCTCAATGCTGAGAAAATTCGAGATTTAAGCTGCGATGGCCAACCTTGGGATATTCCGCATTGTCAGCAACGATTGGCCCGCCTATTAGGCACAGATGCTCATCAACACACGACATCCCAATGGCTTCAATTAGCTTCCTGGTTTGCCCAACAACAGTTAAACCTTGTCGCTGATGCATGCCAACAAGTTATATCCGCCCATCCTGGCCTCCAATCTGAAATTACCATCGTAGGCGCAGGCATTGGCCGCTTTATTGTCAAATTATGTGCTGAAAGACTATCTTTCAACTATAAGGACTTTGATAACTTACTTGCTCAGTCTGAGCCCTTGGCAAGCGATCATGCAGCTGCAACCGCAGTTGCTCTTCTAGCACAGCAACAGTTAACGTAAAATAAGGTTATGTCGTTAAAGCTGCCACCACTATGCCATGAGCTTCCCTATCTTTCTGATAGCAGCCACTATTTTGAAAACCTGCGCTCCTTATCATGGCCTGTTTTTCTAGACAGTACCCAGCACACCAGCTATAACAACCGTTATGACATTATCGCAGCTGAGCCCTTTATCACCGTTAGTACAACTGGTGAACTGACAACAGTGACCGATGATACTGGTCAACAGATCCAATCCAAAGAAGATCCCTTTACAATTATTCAACAGCAACTTGCCCATTTTCCCAAACAGGATGTAACCGATTTACCTTTTTGTGGCGGCGCCATTGGTTTGTTTTGTTATGATTTGGGTCGCCGTATCGAAATACTCCCTGAACTTGCTCAAAATCAGGAGCAGATGCCTGATATGTTGGTCGGGATTTATGATTGGGTAGTGCTTACGGATCATGAGCTACAACGTAGCTGGCTGGTTAGTTACGGTATACAACCACAAACACAGCAACAGTGGCCCTCGCTGATCGAGCAATTAACGTCACAGACACAAAATGAATCAACAAACTTTATTGTGGGCGATGAATTAACATCGAGCCTAAATCGTAAGCAATATAATCACGCCTTTAACAAAATCCAACATTATATTCATGAGGGTGACTGTTATCAGGTTAATCTTGCCAAGCGATTTGCAATCACAGCTGAAGGTGACCCTTGGTTTGCCTATAAACAATTAAGACAACGCAATTCAGCGCCTTTCTCAGCGTTTTTTGCACCTACTGGTGTCACTATACTCAGTTCTTCCCCCGAACGGCTGTTAAGCGTTCATAATGGCCATGTTGAAACTAAACCTATTAAGGGCACACGCCGACGTGATCTCGATGATCATGAAGCGGATCGAGCACTGGCTGATGAGCTACAAAACAGTGTGAAAGATCGCGCTGAAAACTTAATGATTGTCGATTTATTGCGTAATGATCTTGGCAAAGTCTGTCAGCCGGGAAGCATTTCTGTTCCCAAACCTTTTTCCCTGGAAACGTTTGCTCGTGTGCATCACTTAGTGAGTACCATTACAGGGAAACTATCTGAGCAGTTCGATGCGGTTTCACTGCTGCGTGCTTGTTTTCCTGGCGGCTCCATTACCGGTGCACCTAAATTGCGGGCAATGGAAATTATTGAAGAGTTAGAGCCAGATCGTCGGGGTGCCTACTGCGGGAGCATCGCCTATATCGGTTTTGATGGCAATATGGACAGTAATATCCTCATTCGCACCCTTGTTTACAGTGACCAGCATCTGCGATTTTGGGCTGGCGGTGGAATCGTGGCCGACTCCGACGTTGATGCCGAATATCAGGAAATCCATGATAAAGCAGCAGCGATTCTGGATTTAATCAGCTCTCTGCGTAAATAAATGTTAGTAGTGAAGCTGGGGGGCAGCCTTTATCAAACAGATAACTTACGGGCTTGGCTAAACAAGCTCATCGAATTTTCTGAAAAGCAGCCCATCGTGATTGTTCCCGGTGGTGGCCCTTTTGCCGATCAAGTACGTAACGCCCAACAGCAACATCAGTTTGATGATAGTTATGCTCACCAAATGGCCATTCTGGCAATGAGTCAATTTGGTTTGCTGTTACAAGCACTGGCCGCAGACTGTCAATCCTTCAATTATCCCGAAACTCAACTGGAAAATCACAGCGGACTCGCTGTTTGGTTACCAACATTATCTTTATCATGCGTACCAGAGCTTGCTCACAGCTGGCATATGACCTCTGATAGTCTTGCACTATGGTTAGCTCAACAGTTACAGGCAAATCAACTTGCCCTAGTAAAAAGTTGCCCACTGCCTGAGCAACGTCTCCCTAATGAATTAAGCGCATTAGGCATTATCGATAAAGCTTTCCCCGCGCTTTACCAACGACAGCCATTGAATCTTGAGTTATTTACTGCACAAGACCATAAACACATCAACTATAAAACCAGTGGTCTTTATTTATGAGTAAGGCTAAACAACTCTTAATTGAGTTAGAACAAAAACTTATTGAAATAGTCGATAACAGCAAACCGCCTGCCACAACCATACCTGCAATCAACGACAAGCCTATTGCGCATGAGGTGTTGTTGCCATTGCTCACAGCTTTAGTCTCTGAAGCAGAACAGCACTTCAACGCTGATTGGGCCGCCCATATGACGTCAGCAGTTTCCAGTTCGGCATTACTAGGTCACGTTCTCGCGGGCTTACATAATGGCAACCTTATTTCGTCACAGCTGTACCCCTTGCTGACTCGGATAGAAGAGCAACTACTTAATTATTTATGCCCATTATTTCAGCAAAAATATGGCCATTTCATGCCTAGCGGTAGTTATGCCAATCTTGAAGCACTTTGGCAAGCCAAACAGCATCAGCAACATGAATCACGAATTGTGTATGCTTCAACAGCCGCTCACTATTCGGTAGCTAAAGCATGTCAAATTCTGGATTTGGATTTAAGAACTATTGAAAGCATTGACGACAGCTTATCTATTTCAGCTTTAGCCAAGGCATGTGAACAAGCTCCGCCATTGGCTATTATTGCAACGGCAGGAACATCAGCCAGCGGCCAGTTTGATTGCGTACAGGACTGCATTAGCATTGCTAGGCAACATCAGGCATGGTGTCATATTGATGCATCATGGGGTGGCGCTTTTCGCCTTTTACCGGAAAGTGATGCCTTATTTGGCGACTTATCCTTAGCTGACTCGATCAGTTTTGATCCACATAAAGCGTTGGCGCAACCAAAACCCTGTAGCATTATTCTGTATCAACACACGCTATCACCGTTACTCTCTGTTGACAGCCAGTATATTGAACAACAACCCACCCACAGCCTACCTGGTTCTTATGGCGGCGAAGTATTTCTTCCGTTATGGCTGAGTTTTTTGACTATTGGTGCTGAAGGGTTTCAGCAACAGCTTCGTGAACTATTACAGCAGGCAGATTATTTTGCCGAACAACTTCAGCAACAATCAAACTGGCCTGTTTTTAACTCTAATATTGGCATTGTCTGCTTCCAAACGCCCTATGGTAATGAGCTGGATGATTTAGTGCAGCTTGGCATACTGTCTAAGGCACAACGCGCGGACAGCATTGTCTACCGTGCTGTATTTACCACATCAACACGTGCTAAGGCGATTTTTGACCAATTACAGCATTATTTTTAATTTGTTGCTGAACGCTGTTAAAACTTCTTAACCATGATGGCGCGGTACTAAGTGGGCCTGACCAGGCTTCACTTGCTGATAATGCCGATGATTTGTCTTTATACTTGCCATAGAGCAAAACATACCACACACGTTGATTACGCATGCTTTCAAAGACAGCAACATCCCCTTCAAGTGCATAGTGGTTAATAAAATCAGTGATTTCGTTCTTATCCCACGAGCCCATTAATTGAAAGGTATAAGCAGTTTCAGGTTGGCGAACTATCCAATCAATACCATAAGTCGTGTTGTTAATATCTGGCTGCTGAATAGGCTGCACCACTGGTGATGGCTGCTCAACATCTGGTATTTCTGCTAATAAGCTGGCAAGTTCATCACGTTGTGCCTGCTCGTCTTTATCTGCCTCTTGTGTCAAATCGACAGTTGCAGGTGCTTTTGTATCGTTTTCGATAATGTAATGGTCACTGTCATCCTTCGTTGGCTTATCGTCGGGCAACCAGTTACTCACTGTCTCTTGAAATACAAACAATAAGAGCAAAACAATTAACACAAAGCCAAGGCCAAACCAACGGATGAAAACACGATAAATAACGGCCTTGAGTGACCGAGGGTGGCCCGGGCTTGTCTTTATATCCAATAGTCGCTGATTGGCTAAGCGATTGACTAAAGCAGGATTACCTTCTGACTGTTGGTATATTTGTTGAAGCTCTTTATCGCTAAAAAGGCTGTCTTGCTGAAAACCAACAGCCTGGAGACGATATATAATATAGCTTGCCACTTCTGATTCGCTCATAGCAGGAAGTTCAATCACTTGCAGACGATCCGATATATCACTCTCGATCGGTTTGGCCGATGTCAGGATTGCAGATAATAGGTACTCGCCTGCAAATTGCCAGTGTAACCATGACGATAGTTCCGTAACAAAAGCATCGTCCAGCTGCTCAAAATTATCAATAATCAACACGGGACGAATGCCCAGCTGTACAAACTGTTCCAGACGTTGTTTTAACAATGCAATAGGATCAATCGCAACGGCAATGTCCTCGCTAGCAATGCCAAAACTCGTCAAGCAATATGCTAAAAGCGCTGTATTATCGTTATACTCATCGGCATCCAATAGGCAAAGTCGTATCTCATCACCCACTCTTGTTGTCAGTTGCTTAAGCAGTGTCGTTTTACCACAACCCGACTTCGCTACCAGATTTGCTACCTTATCTGTACTACGCAATACGTGTAGTAATAGTTTAAGTCTATGCTCAGCCTGCCCCGCACTAAAAAAAAGGCCCGGCTCAATTGTTTTACTGAAAGGTGCAGAATGAAGGGCTAATTGCGAAATATAGCTGGGTTCAGTCACTGTATTTGCAAAATCGACCATAGCCAGTCCTGCCTTGATTAAGTTCCAAACAGGGTCAGTGTTTGTACCAGCTCGTCTTGCGGGTAATCATCACTAATCACAGCCTGGCCAATGTCTTTTAATAAAACCAGTCTAATCACACCGTTTTGCACTTTTTTATCAACGGACATCAATTCTAAGAACCGTTCTGCCGTCATTCCCGCTGGGGCTGTCACTGGTAAACCAGCAGCTAAAAGAAGGCGTTTAATACGATCAACATCAGCTGGTGTTATCCAGCCCATACGCTGTGACAAATCAGCTGCCATGACCATACCAACGGCAACAGCTTCTCCATGCAGGTAAACACCATACCCCACCCCAGTTTCAATAGCATGACCAAAGGTATGACCTAAATTTAGTAATGCACGTTTGCCGCGTTCATGCTCATCTTCAGCAACAATGCTCGCTTTATCCTGACATGACCGTTGTATAGCTTCCGCTATTACTGCGTCGTCACACCGTCTTAATGCCACCATATTTTCTTCCAGCCAATGGAAAAACGCGGCATCGTTAATCAAGCCATATTTGATTACTTCCGCCAAGCCGGAAGATAGCTGTCGGTCAGGCAATGTCAGTAATGTACTGGTATCAGCCAACACACACTGCGGTTGGTAAAAAGCACCTATCATATTTTTGCCTAAAGCATGATTAACAGCCGTTTTACCGCCGACAGACGAGTCAACCTGGGATAACAACGTTGTTGGGATTTGGATAAACGGTACACCACGCTGATAGCAGGCTGCGGCAAAACCGCTCATATCGCCAATAACGCCACCACCCAGTGCGATCAAAGTTACCTGTCGGGAAAAACGGTGTTGTAACAAAGTATCAAACACGTCATTGAGCACAGACAACGTTTTATATTCTTCACCGTCCGGTAACACGACTGTTTCACAATGAAAGTCATCTGCCAGTGCTGTTAGTACTTTATCTAAATAAAGTGGCGCCACCGTAGTATTGGTAACAATGCATACTTCTTTATGTTTGATATGTTTTTTTAGCAGTGTGTGATCTGATAACAGGTCAGGCCCAATATAAATTGGGTAACTGCGTTCTGCTAAAGCTACATGTAATGTCTTCATTGTTTAATGGCTTAGTGATCTAGGTTTTTTAGTTTTCTAACTAAGTTAGTGACAACATATTGTATAGGTTTATCGCCGGTACGAAACTCAAGTGTTGCCGTTTCTTTATATAGCGGTTCCCGTTCAGCAACAAGCTCAATAATTTTCTGTTTAGGATCTGCTGTTTGCAATAATGGGCGCTTTTTATCTTTGCTGGTGCGACGCATTAACTGTTCGATTGAAGCCGACAAATAGACGACATAGCCCCGCGACTGTAACATTCGCCTGTTTTCACCATCGAGTACTGCGCCACCACCCGTCGCCAAAACAATATTATTAAGCTTGGTTAATTCATCGAGTATTTTATGCTCACGTTGCCTGAAGCCTTCTTCGCCTTCCATTTCAAATATCCAAGAAATAGACACGCCGGTGCGCTTCTCAATTTCTTTATCGCTATCATAAAACTTACGGCCAAGCGTCTTGGCTAATTGACGACCTACCGTTGACTTACCCGCCCCCATTGGGCCGACCAGAAAGATATTGCTGGTCATCATAATGTGTTATTCCCATCATCTAAACGATAAAAAAAGCCGGGTTAACCCGGCTTTTTTTATGACTAATTTAATCTATTTTAAAACTTTAAGCCATCTTTGATAATTTTGGGTGTAACGAAAACCAATAGTTCACGTTTGGTATCCTCGTTGCTTGTACTCTTAAATAGAAAACCAACGTAAGGTAGGTCACCAAAGAAAGGAACACGTGTTGTACCATTAATTTTTGATTGCTCGTAAATTCCACCCAAGACGACAGTCTCCCCATTTTCAACTAAAAGACGTGTCTTTACTGAACGTGTATCAATACTTGGCACACCAAGGAAGACTTCACCGACTTCATCTTTATTAACTTCCAGGTCCATCACAATATGGTCATCCGGTGTAATCTGTGGTGTCACTTCCAATTTCAATACGGCTTCTTTAAACGAAACTGAGGTTGAACCACTGGAACTTGCTTCCTGGTATGGAATTTCAGTACCTTGCTGGATCAATGCCGTTTGTTGGTTTGATGTAACCACTCGAGGGCTTGAGATTATCTCACCTTTGCCTTCTGCCTGCATCGCTTGCAACTCAAGCTCAAGAATCATTCCTAAAGGTAGTTTTGCTAAAGCTAAAGCGAGTGTACCGGCTGGATTATTAACGGGTAAGTTAACATTCAAATCCTGATCTAACGCTGGCGGGTTTTGTGCTGTAGACGGAACCTCAAGTAAATTATTATCGTCAGTTCCGCTTATATTACCGAGGGAGCCAGATGTTGCTGCACCTAAAGTTCGACTTCTGGCAGAAGCGCCAAATCTAACGCCTAACTCTTTTTCAAAGTCATTATTGGCGATAACGATTCTTGACTCAATCAAAACTTGGCGAACAGGAATATCAAGCTTATCAATCAAACCCCTAATCTGTACTAACTGATCCGCGGTATCACGAATTAATATTGAGTTAGTACGTTCATCGACTGTGACACTGCCGCGATCAGAAACAAAACCAGAGATTCCTGCACCTGAACTTTCCTTACTGCCGCTATCTATAATAGCCGCAATCTCAGAAGCTTTGGCAAAATTAATCTCAATAATTTCAGAATAGAGCGGCTCTAATTCAACCAATTGTTTTTGTGCTTCGAGTTCTTGTTTTTCCCGTGCTGCAATTTCTGCCGCGGGAGCAATCAACATCACATTACCACTCTGACGCATTGCCAAACCTTTTGTTTTAAGAATGATATCCAAGGCTTGATCCCACGGCACATTCTTGAGACGTAAGGTTACATTGCCCTTAACTGTATCACTCGTAACTAGGTTAAGGCCCGTAAACTCAGCCAATAATTGTAATACCGCACGAACTTCAATATTTTGAAAGTTAAGTGATAATTTTTCACCTTTATAGCCAAACTGATCACGACGGTTAGTCGTGGCTTGTTGTTCTGCAATAGGTTTCACTTCAATGGTCAATGTCTTATCTGACTGATAGGCGAGATGTTCAAAGTTGCCTTTCGTTGATAGAACTAATTGTGTATTACGGCCATTTTGCCTGCTTTCAATGGTCTGTACCGGTGTTGCAAAATCAACCACGTCCAAACGTCTTTGCAATTTATTTGGTAGTGTAATGCCTGCTAACTCTACAGTTAATGATCCCGGCTCTTTACTGACATCAATAGCACTATTATCTGTATTCAATTCAACAATCAGACGAGCCTCACCGTGTTCGCCACGACGAAAATCCACATCCGTCACAGAACGAGAGCCAGCATTGCTAGAGGCACTAACGTTTGCCAGTGGACTACCCGCGATAGTAAGTTTGACAATATTACCCTGATGGTCTATTTCATAGGCTGATTTTTTAAGCAGATTAACCACCATCCTGGTGCGATTACCTGCCTCAACAGTGGAGACACTGCGTGTTGTACCAATATTGATTTCCTGCGTTTTCTTGGCAAGCTGATTATGTACGCCAGCAAAATCAAGCACAATTCGTGCAGGTTCATCAATTGAGAAACTATTCGGCTTTGCCACTGAATCAGAGAAAGTAAGTACTATCTGTGTCTTGCCCCCCGCTAGCGATGAATAATCCATCGCCTGTAGTTCTGTGGCAGAAACTGCACCCAACGAGAATGTGAAGAGGAAGAGCGATGACAGCATCAAAAACAAAGTTTTAGATAATGACGCTAATCGCTGTTTAAATAATATAACTATTTTATGTGTTTTCATCATAATTCCATCATCACTGGTCATGTATACTCAATGCTATTAATTCACTTCAACAATTGGCAGTGTAGAAGTCCGCTCACTATATCTGCCCGTACCGGTAGGGACAATTTCTTGTAATACAATTTGTGTTGGGCTGATCGCCGTAACTTTACCATTGTTTAAACCCATATAATTGCCTACTTGTACTCGGTTAATAATGCCATCAGATGCTCTAACCAAGGCCCAAACACCTTCTTTTTCTAGCGTACCGACATATTGCAACTCACTCAGGGGATAAGACTCTAACGCTTCTTTACGACGATGTTTATCGGGAGAAATGCCATTGTCAGCAACTTGATTGTCAGCCTCATTTCTCTCTAAATCCACTACCGTAGGAATGAAAGGATCCCTCAAATCAGCCGCTGCATAGTTGAATTTCTGATATGGTTTCATAACCGGTATGGGCTCAATATCTGGCTTTTGTGTGGCTTTAATGTCAGCGACATAGTTGGCTAGATCCGGCTTTTCCTCAGCGCACGCAGTCAGGAAAATAATAAAGCTATAGACCAACACCTTCAAAAAATAATTATTTGTTTTCATAGCTTTCCCATCTACTGCTCTGATTGCTCTTCGTCAAAATAGCGGTACGTTTTAGCAGTTATATCCATCTTCATCTTGCCAGTTTGACCATCTGGTACGATTGCTAAATTATGCATTGTTACAATTCTTGGTAACGCTGCAATACCACTGACAAACTTACCAAGTTGATGGTAGCTTCCTGTCACTTTCATTGTAATAGGAAGTTCAGCATAAAAATCGACGGGCCTTTCCCCTTCAGGTTTAAACAGTTCAAACTCTAGGCCATTCACTAAGCCAGTTCGCGAAATATCGATTAATAAATCGGCTACTTCGCTTTTACGTGGCAATTGCTGCAACATCGATGAAAAAACGACACGCATCTCTTCTAGTTGTGCTTTGTATGCTTCCAAATTAACAGCCTTAGCATGCTTTTCTTCAAACTCTTGTTTGAGACTGGACTCTTTTTGCTCTAATGCAGCTAATTCAGTTTGTTTGTCCTGAATGATTAGGTAATAACCTGCTACAAGTATAATAATAGCCAACAATACCATGGCAATTACTTTAATAAGATTTGGCCACTCTCCTGGCTCGTTGAGTGCAATATCTCTTAAAGAAGGTAGCTCCATTACTTGTCTCCCTCTTCAGTCTTAGGCTTAGATTCATTAACAGTCACCGTAAACTTCCTGTCGCCTGAAGAACGCTGCACTATTTTCAGATCAGCTTCATCAAATTCCGTATTCTCATCAATTTGTCTCATAAACACCGAGACCCTTGCATTTGATTGAGCGATGCCATCAAAGATTAGAGAGGTTCCCTGTCGCGTGACTTTCTGTAAATAAACACCTTCTGGAACCACACGGACTACGGAATCTAGAATTTTTACAACCTTAGGACGACTCTCCTGTAATTCCTGGATAACCTGCATTCTAGCTAGAAGTCTGTCTCGCTCTTGTTCAAGCGATTTTATTTCTTTGATTTTCTCATCAAGCGCGGTGATTTCAGTTTTTAAATAATGGTTGCGTTGATTTTGTTCTTCTATCAAACCATCTACGAACAAAACGGCTCCATAAAATACAAGTAACGTCAGTACGACGCTGGCAGCGGTTGTTATTAAAAACTGTTGTAAGCGCTCCTGCCGTCGCTCCTCGCGCCAAGGAAGCAGGTTAATATGTGCCATCTAGTCAAAACTCCTCATTGCTAGTCCACATGCAATTAACATTGACGGGGCATCGTTACTAAGAGCCTGAATTTGTATTTTTGGTCCAAGCACCATATCTGCGAAAGGATTTGCTATTGATGTTGATGTCCCAGTTTCTTCCTCAATCATACTATCCATACCTGGTATGGATGCACAGCCACCGGCCAGAATAATATGATCAATAGACTGATACTGTGTTGAGGCAGAAAAGAAAAACTGTAGCCCACGAGCTATGGTTGTTGTCATCGAACGCTTGAATGGGTTCAGTACTTTTTCCGCATAATCATCCGGCAGATTACTTTGTTTTTTAGCCCGTCCCGCTTCTTGATAAGATAAGCCATAATAACGCTCAATCTCCTCAGTCAGCATTCTGCCGCCAAAAGTCTGCTCTCTGGTAAAGACAATCTTGCCATCCACAAGTACATAAAGCGTGGTAACTGTCGCCCCGACATCAATAACAGCAACAGTAAGTCCCTGCGCCTGATTAGGCATTTGCTGGGCAATTAGGTTGAATGTATTTTCAATAGTATAGGCTTCAACATCCACAAGCTTCGCAGTTAAACCCGCCTCTTCAACAACACTTGTTCTCGTCTCGACATTCTCGGTCCTTGACGCGGCTAACAGAACATCAACAGCTTCTGCATCGCTGGACGAAGTACCCAATACTTCAAAGTCCAAACGCACTTCCTCTAGAGGATAAGGAATATAATTATCGGCTTCCATCATGATTTGTTCTTCTAACTCACGTTCGGATAGCGTAGCTGGAAAAGAAATAACTTTGGAAATGGCTGAGTTGGCAGAAACTGCCACCGCGGCGTCTTGCGTTTTGGTTCCTGAACGTTTTACCGCTCGTTTCACCGCTGCTGCGACCTCATCAACATTATCAATACGGCCTTCAATAACAGCATTTAATGGCAGTGGTTCGACTGCGTAAGACTCTACACTGTATTTACCGTTAGTTTGCTTTAACTCGAGCAGTTTTACGACCGAAGAGCTAATATCAATCCCTAAAAGCGAAGATTTTTTTCGTCCAAACATTTATTGCTTGACTCCTCATTTACACAGCAACAAACGATAAGTTAGAAGTGTAACTTAAAGTAGTTTCTCACAACTATAGTTCATGTATCTAGAAAAAACAATAATCGTTGTGAATTTATTTCATTCCTAATTTATCACCGAATATACTATATACTTAGCGACTAATCTATACACCATTTTAGCAACATGACAATAAAAAAATATTATGCTACGTCACATTAAACGGTTACTTGTTCTCGGTATTTTGCTCACTATAGGTTTTATTCTAACAGCCATAACTACTTACTATGTGTTATCCCCAAGCTTACCGCCTGCGGAGACTATCAAACAAATACAGTTACAAGTTCCATTAAGAATCTTCAGCTCTGAAGGCCAGTTACTCGCCGAATTTGGTGATAAAAGGCGCAGCCCTCTAGCTTACCGAGATGTACCAGAGCAACTGACCCAAGCTTTTTTGGCAGCCGAAGACGATCGTTTTTTTGAGCACCCTGGCGTCGATTATCAAGGGCTACTCCGTGCTGCTTATTCTCTAATATTAACTGGGCAGAAAGTGCAGGGTGGCAGCACTATTACCATGCAAGTAGCCAGAAACTTCTTTTTATCGAACGAAAAAACATACTTACGTAAACTAAATGAAATTATTCTTGCTTTTCAAATTGAACAAGTTCTTAGCAAAGAAGACATCTTAGCGCTCTACCTCAATAAAATTTACCTCGGCAAAAGCGCCTATGGTGTGTCTGCTGCGGCTGATGTTTACTATGGCAAATCCCTCGATGCCCTCAGCCTTGCTGAGTACGCCATGATTGCGGGTTTGCCAAAAGCACCTTCACGTTTCAATCCTATTGCTAACCCGGACAGAGCGATGCAACGACGTAACTATGTCTTACGCAGAATGTGGGAAGTTGGTTATATCAATGAGCAGCAGTACCTTTTAGCAAGCCAATCCGCCTTGACTGCTGAATACCATGGCAGAGACATTGAAGTTTATGCGCCCTATGTCGCTGAAATAGTAAGAACAGAATTAGTCGAAAAATTTGGTGACGAGGCATACAGCATGGGGCTTAATGTCCACACCACGATCAAAAGCCGACACCAGTTAGCCGCCAATAAAGCCTTACAAACTGCATTGCTCGATTATGACAAACGCCACGGCTTCCGCGGCCCAATAACAACTGTCCCCATCAATGAAGACATGGCAGTCAGCGATTACCAGCAGTTGCTTGATACTAAAAATACTGTCGGACCACTCACCCCCGGTCTTGTTTATGAGCTAACGTCAGACCAAGCCAAAATATATATAAAAGATATTGGCAAAACCACTATCACTATTAATAGTATTGCATGGGCACGTAAACAGCTTAGCACCAACAGTAGGGGCAAAAAACCAAACTCAATGGATGATGTGATGGCCCTGGGTGATGTTTTATATTTTCAACAGAACAATGAGGGCAACTGGCAGCTGGTACAAATACCTGAAGTCGAAGGTGCACTTATTGCTGTTGCCCCCCATGATGGTGCTATTACTGCGCTCAACGGAGGGTTTGACTACTTTCACAGTAAATATAATCGTGTCACTCAATCACGACGCCAACCAGGCTCTGGCTTTAAACCCTTTATCTATTCAGCGGCGCTTGAAAAGGGCTACACGGCTGCCAGCATTATCAATGATGCCCCTGTGGTGTTCGACGATCCAAGTGTAGACAACGTATGGCGTCCATCAAACTACAGTGGTAAGTTTTTCGGTCCCACGCGCCTCAGGGAAGCCCTTATTAATTCACGTAACCTTGTTTCTATTCGGATTTTAAGAGATATCACACCTGACTATGCGGTTGATTATGCCAGCCGCTTTGGCTTTGATACCAAACAAATGCCACGAAATCTATCGCTAGCGTTAGGAAGTGGAAGCGCTGCGCCTTGGGATATGGCTCGCGCCTATGCAAGCCTTGCTAATGGTGGTTATCGCATTGAGCCATATATCATTCAAAGAGTTGAAGACGTTGAGGGTAACGTTTTATTCCAGGCACAGCCTGCAACCGTCTGTGAAACATGCCTGCTTGTTGAGGACAGTCAACGCGAAGAAAATAGCGAACAACAAACAGAAACTAACTCTGGTTTTACCCCGGCGAAACGTATCATAACCCCTCAAAATGCCTATATTATGAATACATTATTACGCGATGTAGTTCGACATGGTACCGGTAGAAAAGCCATGAGTCTGGGCCGAGGTGATTTGGCAGGTAAAACTGGCACAACTAACGATCAGGTCGATGCTTGGTTTAATGGATTCAACCCGGAGCTTGTTGCCATAGCCTGGGTCGGCTTTGATGCGCCACGGTCTCTCGGTCGCTACGAAACCGGTGGTCGCGCTGCGTTACCTATGTGGATTGATTTCATGGGCGAGGCGTTGAATGATGTTCCTGAAGAACCGCTTTCTCTACCTGTAGATATGATCACCGTCAAAATTGATCCTGATACAGGCCTGTTAGCGCGCCCTGAGGATAACAATGCGATCTCTGAGGTGTTTCGAGAACAATATGCCCCTACTGACTATGCCGGGCCAGGCGGCCAAAATCCAGCAGGACCAGGCAATTTGGCACCAATTATTGACCTGTTCTGATCATTATTCAATGCGTTTGGCCAATTGGCCTGACAATAAAGAACCCGTAGGATAATCACCATTCAGTAATCGTAGTTGCATCACAGGGCTATTGCTAATTCGGCTTGTTGATCCCCAGGCTTGATAATTGTCTTTGTCTGTTACGCGTACAATACGAATACGCTGCGCCTTAGCTAAATCAAGCTCGTTTTGTGCCAGCGGATGCAAACTTTTGGCCGTAGTCACAAAATAGGCGTCAAACTGTTCAAAAGTAGCGGGCTTATCCACACTTGCTAGGAATATAAACGCTTTATCGCGCAAATAAAGTACACTCACTCTAGCTAACTTGCCATTCGTTTTAAACAAGCCTGAGTAGCCATTTAAACCATTTGCAGTGATAGCCTCACCAGACAGGAGATCAATATTCATCCGTTGTCTGATAAATTCTTTTGGCATGATTTTTCGGTTCAAATCACTGGCTCTAACCTCAATGAAAGCCGCACCACCATCAGAAATGGCTTGTAAGCTATCAGGGTTATTATTAATCTGCCATCCTTGAGGAAACGATAAGGCAAAGTCCATCGCTAAATGATAAAAATGTCGACCCGAACGGATACCTTGCTGCTCACTATCACCAAAGATCATGCCATCAATATGATTTAAATAAATATCACGTCCAACCATACCCTGAGACTGCTTATATTGATCTGCCGAAGCGACAACTTGCTGCAGCCGCGTATCATTATCAGGGTGGCTGGCAAACAAGCCATGATAGCTTTGCACCTCTTTACCCTGTTTCTCTGCTTGTTGTTGAGCAAAAGTGGACTGATTTTTCAATACGCGGATAACATCCATCATAGCGGCAGGATCATAGCCCGCACGGGCAATATATTCGGCACCTAAGCCATCAGATTCAAGCTCATGCTCGCGACCATAGCCGCTGAGGAGCGCCCCACCTAATATATTAAACACCTCTTGTGACGGACCTGTTCGCAGTGCAGGGAATAATATTGACCCAAGGGTATAACCAATATTGGCGGCTTGAGCAGCGCTTTGTTGCCGGACACCATGCCTTGCCGTGACATGACCGATCTCATGGCCTAGTACTGCTGCCAACTCGGCTTCTGAGTTTAAGTACGCCATCAAGCCACGTGTAATATAAATATAACCACCGGGTAGCGCAAAAGCATTAATCACCGGCGAGTCCAGTACCGTGAAACGATAAAGTAACGTTGAACGGTGGCTTACAGAAGCTAATCTTTCACCAACGGACTGAACGTAAGCCTGCAATGCCTCATCGTCATAGCGACCATACTGTTCAATTATTTTGGGATGGTTTGTACGACCTATTGCAATTTCATTATCTTCACTCAGCATGACAAAATCATGCTCGCCGCTCACTGGGTTTTGCGCACAAGCGACCAGGCTCAAAAGCAACAAAGCCCCAGCTATAAAGCGGAGGCTTTGTTGAATCATAAGACAGGGAATGGTACGTCCCGTCATAATACTGTTCATTTGCTCAGGCATCAGCCCTACTGACTATTATTTTCCGTATCTTTGACGGAACTTATCAACACGGCCAGCAGTGTCCATTACTTTTTGTTTGCCGGTGTAGAAAGGGTGGCATTCAGAACAAACGTCCAGAGTCAAAGCTTTGCTACGAGTCGAACGTGTTTTGAATGTGTTGCCACAGCTACATGTCACATCGATCTCAGTGTATTCTGGGTGGATATCTGCTTTCATCTCTATACTCGTTTATCAAATTGACTGGTTTATAGACAATCCTGTTTAAATAATCAGGATGTCAGGACCGATAAATTCTACCGATCAATACTGCTAACAGCAAATTTATTTGCTTTCTAATCATTACCCTATACTTTTTCAGCTATTAATAATGCTTGATTGCGGATCCCCTTTTGCGGATCACCGAGTAGTGCGTCTTCACGGTAAACACGCACTTTCAATTCTGAAAATAACTGAAGCAACTCATTATCTGCCAATAAATAGTCCGGGTTGCTTGGCCCTTGTTCAGTGACTTTTTTCTGACAATAGGTCTGGTAAAACAAGACTCCACCCGGTTTAAGCGCCGACATTAAGCTCGGGCATAGGCTGCGCTCTAGAAATAAACTGATCACCAGCACATCAATACTATTCGCTTCGGGTGGGTGAAGGATCACATCACGCGCCTGGCCATCAACAGATAAGTCCTTTCCCTTTGCCAATTGATTCAATTGCGTAATAGCAACAGGTGATATATCCCAAGCCTCAACCTGTAAACCTTGCTCAGCTAAGAAAAGAGCATTGCCGCCGCGACCACACGCTAAATCAAGCGCTTTACCTTTTGCTGGTAACAAATAGCTATAGTCAACCAACACTGATGCAGCTTTAGGCATATCATGGGCTTGGCTATAACGTTTATTCCACTTAGTTTGGACGTCTGTCATGCCACTACCGTTTCCAAAATGCAGGCGTTAATACTACCAAAAGTGTAAATATTTCTAAACGACCCAATAACATAGCGAGACATAATACCCACTTGGCAGGAGAGTTAAGGCTGCTATAATTTGCACCAACATCCCCTAAGCCCGGACCCAGATTGTTAAGACAGGCTGTGACGGCTGAAAAGGCAGTAACAATATCCAAACCTGTTGCCATCAATAATAAGTACATAAAACTAAAACAGAACACATACAAAGCCATAAAACCCCAGACCGCGCCCACCACCTTCGGCGGTAAGGCTTTATTATTGACCTTGATGGCAAACACGGCGTTAGGATGAATCAGACGTAATATTTCACGGTAGCCCTGTTTAAACAGTAACATGACACGAATGACTTTCATGCCACCACCGGTCGAGCCCGCACAGCTGCCTATATAACTCACCATTAACAATAAAATAGGTAAGAATCCAGGCCAGAGATAATAATCCGCCGTGGTAAACCCTGTCGTCGTCCCTATAGATACAGCCTGAAAAATACCCTGGTGAATAGCTTCCCAGGGTGTTTTAAAGGTATGCGAGAAATAAAGGTATGTTGCAGTAATAACTGAGATCACAGCCAAAATTGTAAGGTAAGTTCGTAACTCAGAGTCCGCCAGATAATGACGGAATGAACGATGTCGCCATGACAAAAAATGCAGGGAGAAATTAACCCCTGCCAGCAACATAAAAACAACCGCTACCATTTCAACAGCAGCACTGCTGAAATAGCCCATACTGGCATCATGAGTAGAAAAACCACCAATCGCAACAGTGGAAAAACTATGGCCAACAGCATCAAACCATGTCATGCCTGCCAGGTAGTAACCCAAGGTACAAAACAAAGTCAGCGCAAGATAAATATACCAAAGTGCTTTGGCTGTTTCCGTGATGCGAGGCGTGAGTTTCGCGTCTTTCATCGGCCCCGGTGTTTCAGCACGATAGAGCTGCATACCACCGACACCTAACAATGGCAAAACAGCTACCGCCAAAACCACAATACCCATACCACCTAACCACTGTAAAAACTGGCGGTAGAACAAAACTGCCCTAGGCAGGCCGTCTAGCCCTGTCAATACGGTGGCACCTGTCGTTGTTAGCCCAGATATCGACTCAAAAACGGCATCTGTAAATGACATTGCCGGTAGTTCAGTCAGAAAGAAGGGTAACGCCCCTGAGATGCCAAGTGTGACCCAGAACAACACGACAACTAGGAAACCATCACGTACTTTGAGTTCTTTTCTATGCTTCCTTGCGGGAAACCAAAATACTAACCCCGCAGCCAACAATAAAATAAAAGCCGTAACAAAAGCATTTGTAGACCCATCCTGGTATAACAATGAAACAACAATAGGTGGTAACAAGGAAAAGCTGAACAAGCCTAATAAAATCCCCATGATGCGTTGTATGGCCAAAAATTGCATTTTTTAGTTACTTGCCCGTTTCATAGTGCCGATAATACGCCCACAGCAATAGCATGACTAGCGATAAGCCTAATAGCAGCCAGCCCCGCCATTGCACATACGGTGTTTGCCCCTGCTTCGGTTGTACATTACCTCTGACCACCGCCTGCTCAAATTGTAATGACTTCGTTACTATCTGCCCCTTATAATCAATCAAAGCAGATATGCCATTAGTTGTGGCTCTGAGAACGGGACGTCCTGTCTCTAAAGCTCTGGCCTGAGAAATCTGCAGATGTTGATGTGGCGCAAATGAATCACCGTACCAGGCATTATTACTTGCGTTCACCAGTATTGTTGCCTCTGGTAAGCTGTTTAACACCTCATAAGAGAATGTATCCTCATAACACACAGACACACCTACTTGCTGGCCAGCAGCCTGTAACAGCGGTTGCTGTTTTTGACCAGCAGAAAACGACGACATCGGTAAATCGAAAAAGCCAATCAGCCCCCGTAACCATTCAAAAGGAACATACTCGCCAAAAGGAACAAGGTGTCTTTTTTTATACACTGCCTGATGCTCTCCTAATGACACCATGCCGTTGTAATATTGTTGCGTCTCACGATCTAATATAGGTAAACCAAGCAAAATATCACTATCATTTTGCCGAGCTAACTCTGCCAGAGGATCAAGGAAAAACTGTTTTGCTTGATGATAAAACACGGTCACAGCATTTTCTGGCCATATAATCAGATCACTCTGCCAGTTCTGTTCGGTCAACGTTTGATACAGTGTCAGCGTAGTCGTTATTTGCTCTTGATCCCATTTAACATCCTGCGGCACATTGCCCTGAATAAGACTGACATCAATACTACTACCGCTGTCATGCGTCCATTCTTGTTGAGACAAGAATGATCCCGCTAACCAAATAGCAGCAAAAGCAATCAATAACGATACGCGGCGGCGCTGCCAGCTGGCAGCCAATAAGCCTGCGGATATTGCCACTAACAATGACACACCACCAGCACCGATAATGGGCAAATAGCCGCGTAAAGGTCCTTCAATTTGGCTAACGCCCAGCTCCAGCCAGGGAAAACCGGTTAAAAACCAAGCTTTAAAGACTTCAAACAATAGCCATAATAAAGGTAAAAACAACAGATAATCAGAAAGCGAAAATGTCTTTGTCGATACTTTTTTAGTCAACCAGCCCAGTACTGCTAAATAACTGGCTAGGAAGGCAACAAACAGTGTTGTTAATAAGGCAGCCAACCATATACTGGCATAGCCAAAATCATGGATTGCCACAAACACCCATGACACACCAACGCCAAAGAAGCCTAAGCCAAAACAAAAGCCGCGCCAGGCAGCGCACTTTGTTGACACATTGTTCCACGATAAGAAGAGTAAACTCAGACTCAGGACAGCAAGGGGGTATAAATAAAAGGGTGCAAATGCCAGCGGCAATGCCATTCCGGCCAACAAGGCAACCAATGTTCCCTGCCAGCTAGACCAACCTTGTGTGCTTATTGTTGTCATTGCTCAGAATCAGTTGTTGACTCATCAGGCTGGGGTAATATTTCCATTTCCAACAAATGTACACGTCGGTTATCTGCCCGGATGACTGTAAATTTAAACGGGTGGATAATGATTTGTTCACCACGCTCTGGTAAATGACCAAACTGGTTCACAACGTAGCCGCCGACAGTATCAAAATCGTCACTGCTCCAGTCAACATCAAAATGTTCGTTGAAATCCTCGACTGTCGCTAACGCTTTTATCGCATACCTAGCTTCACCCCGTTGTAAAATAGGAGCATCTTCATCGATATCATGCTCATCTTCGATTTCGCCAACGATTTGCTCCAACACATTTTCAATAGTGACCATACCCGCGACACCACCATATTCATCGACCACTATCGCCATATGGTTACGGCGAGCGCGAAACTCCCTGAGAAGGACATTGAGTCGTTTGCTTTCCGGAATAAAGACGGCGGGTCGCAATAGCTCACGTAACTCAAAGTCAAACTTTCCTTCGTTCACGACAGCAGCCAACAAATCTTTCGCCAACAAAATACCAACAACATCATCACGATGATCATCTATCACCGGAAAACGTGAATGCGCGGTATCTGTGACGAGCTTAAGAATTTCCTCTGCTGATAAGTCTCGGGAAATCATGACAACCTGAGAGCGAGGAATCATGATATCTCGCGCTTGCATCAGCGAAACTGCCAACGCACCTTCAACAATTGATAGCGCTTCAGCATCCAGGATATGACGCTCAGATGCTGAGCGAAGTAGCTCAATCAACTGTTCCTGATCTTTGGGTTCTAATAATAAATTACTCAGGCGTTGCGTCCATGATAGACGTTTTGGCCTACTCGGCTGTCCCTCACTCATTATTATCACCTTGTGCCTGATATGGATCGTTAATGGCTAGCGATTGCAAGATCGTTTTTTCCAATGTTTCCATCTCAATGGCCTGTTCTTCTTCTATATGATCATAGCCTAATAAATGCAGGCAGCCATGCACAACCATATGAGCCCAGTGATGATCACCCTGTTTATGTTGTGACACAGCTTCCCTGTCAACCACAGCGCCACATATCACAATATCGCCTAACAATCTTGGCTCCATCACGATGGGAGCATCAAATGGAAAAGACAACACATTGGTTGGCCCTGATTTAGAGCGATATGTTTGATTAAGCGCTGCACTTTCATCTTCATCGACTAATCGAATACTGAGTTCACAGTCCTCACCGACGCTAAACAATGCAGACTCAGCCCACTGTTGTAATTGCCCGGTTGAAGGTGTAGACGTTGAACATGCATGCTGTACATCAACAACAACGGACATCATTACGCGTTCTCTGACTGTTCATAAGCTAAAATGACTTTTTGCACTAAGGCATGTCTGACTACATCTTTTGCCTGGAAAAATGTAAAACCAATACCCTCAACATCTTTTAAGACCTCGATAGCATGACGAAGCCCAGACCGCTGGGAGCCGGGCAAATCAACCTGAGTGATATCACCGGTAATCACTGCCGTTGAACTATAACCCAGCCGGGTTAAAAACATTTTCATCTGTTCGGTCGTGGTGTTTTGCGCCTCATCAAGGATAATGAATGATTCGTTCAATGTACGACCACGCATATAAGCGAGCGGGGCCACTTCGATCACGTTTCGTTCTATCAACTTAGCAACACGCTCAAAACCTAACATTTCATACAATGCATCATAAAGTGGTCGTAAGTAAGGGTCGACCTTTTGCGTTAAATCACCCGGTAAAAAGCCGAGTTTTTCCCCTGCTTCAACCGCTGGCCTTACCAACACAATCCGACGGGCAAAGTCACGCTCCAGTGCTTCGACGGCACAGGCAACTGCTAAATAGGTTTTACCTGTTCCTGCTGGCCCGATACCAAAGTTGATATCATGTGTCATCACCCGTTTCAGGTAGGCTTGCTGGTTTTCGCCACGTGCTTTCACCAGACCCCGTTTGGTTTTTATCACGACCTCTTCCTGATCATTTCGGGGGGCTGTTTCCTTACCACCTAGCTGGCGGATCGCCAAATGTACCTGCTCTGGTGTCAATACCACTTGAGAGGTATCAGCATACAAGCCATACAATACTTCCTGAACACCGGCCAGCGTCTCAGGCTTACCAATGACTTGAAACTTGCTGCCACGATTATTCACTTCAACGCCAAAACCGCGTTCCATCATCCGCAAGTGTTCATCAAGATGACCACATAGATTCGACAAGCGGGCATTGTCGGTTGGGGTTAATTCAAAACTGATACTGTCTAACGGTGTCGAAGAGTTAGCCATTATGCTGACGCTCCGCTATAAAATAATGCTGTCTGCAAGTAATTCTCCACGTAAGGAATTGCTATGGGCCTCAGTAATATGAACATCAACAAACTTACCGATCAAAGAATCATCACCAGTAAAATTAACCACTCGGTTATTTTCGGTGCGTCCGGCCACATCTCCATCATAGCGTTGTGCAGCTCTTTCGACCAGTATTCGTTGCGTTGTGCCCAACATAGCCTGACTGTAACTATTTTCAAGTTCGCGCAGACGCTCTTGTACCTGTTGCAGGCGCTGCTTTTTGACTTCTTCCGGCACCGAGTCAACAAAAGCCGCAGCCGGCGTACCAGGGCGTGCACTATAAATAAAGCTGAATGAATGGTCGAAGCCCATTTCATCAATCAACGCCATCGTCGCATCAAAGTCAGCTTGCTGCTCATCTGGAAAACCAATAATAAAGTCACTCGACATACTCAGGTTCGGGCGAATAGCTTTAAGGCGATGAATTTTATCTTTGTAGTCTTGCACTGTATGACCACGTTTCATCATCGCTAAAATTCGGTCCGATCCTGACTGTACAGGCAAGTGCAAATGATCGACCAGTTGAGGGACTTCAGCAAAGGCCTCAATCAAACTGTCAGAAAATTCAACCGGATGAGAGGTGGTAAAACGAATGCGTTCGATCCCTTCAATGGCAGCAACATAGTGAATAAGTAATGCAAGATCAGCATAATCTTCACCATCAATCTCGCCGCGGTAGGCGTTGACATTTTGACCGAGCAAATTGACTTCACGTACACCTTGCGCTGCCAGACCACGAATTTCTCTAAGCACATCATCGACTGGACGGCTGACTTCTTCACCACGGGTATAAGGCACTACGCAGAATGTACAGTATTTACTGCAACCTTCCATAATCGACACAAACGCCGTTGGGCCTTCCGATTTTGCCGCTGGCAAGTTATCAAACTTTTCAATTTCCGGAAAAGAAATATCCATCCGTGGCTTATGACTTTTTTGCACATCCTTTAACATCTCAGGCAATCGGTGTAGCGTTTGTGGCCCAAAGATCAGGTCCACATAAGGTGCACGACGACGAATCGCATCGCCCTCTTGACTAGCCACACAGCCACCCACCCCAATCACCAGATTAGGTTTATCATCTTTCCAGTTTTTCCAACGACCCAGTTGGTGGAAGACCTTTTCCTGTGCTTTTTCACGAATCGAGCAGGTATTGAGTAACAACACATCCGCTTCTTCTGCCACAGAGGTCAGTTCCAACTGATGGGAGTCAGCAAGTACATCTGCCATCTTTGATGAATCATATTCATTCATCTGGCAACCAAATGTCCTGATATAGAGTTTTCCAGCCATAATCGAATCACTAAAAATAGGTCGGACAGTGTACTCTATTAATACGGCAATTCAAAGCAAGTGATTGTTTTTGTTAAAAACACCCCCAAACCCAAGGTAAGCTTTCGATCTTAATTAAATTACAATTAATGACGCTAAATAAGTGGTCTAAAAAAATGCCTTTAAATAATCTGTAATATTAGAAAATGATGTTATCGTTCATTCTTAGCAATAAACAATGGCATTGATCAAAACTCAATCTACAAATATGTAAAAACTGAATCATTCAATCGCTGCCATATTTAGCTGTTTTAGTTAAAATAAATTTCTAATCTATTTTCTGGCCAAACTTATGACATTGAATATTACTGATCCTGCTATTTTATTTTCAGGTATTTCCTTACTGTTCCTCGCTTATACCAATCGTTATTTGGCTTTGGCTAATGTCATTCGTATTCTTAATAAGGATCTCCAGTCACAGGATGAGAAAAACAGGATCGCACAGATTAAGAACCTGCATACCCGCACCAATTTAATTAAATATATGCAGGCGGTGGCTGTTCTTTCTTTTTTATTCTGTATCGCCTCTATGATGATGCTTTATTGGCAATTACAGCAGCTTGGTGAAATCTCTTTTGTCATTAGTCTTCTCGCCATGATTATTTCACTGATCATTTCATTAGTTGAAATAATGATCTCTGGGGCCTCGCTGGAAAAAGAGATGGAAAGAACCAAAGTGCGAGATTTATGGGATAAATAATCTGACCAAAATTCAAATCACCGTTTAATCAAACTGCAAGGATGCGTGTATGACTATTAAGGACTGGCCTGCCAGTGAAAGGCCGAGAGAGAAATTATTACTGCGTGGTGCATCAGCCTTATCAGATGCTGAACTATTAGCAATCTTTCTGCGAACGGGTGTACAGGGTTTTTCTGCTGTAGAACTGGCGCGGCACTTACTGCAGCGATTTGGTTCATTACGACAATTGCTTGAAGCAGACAAAAAAATATTTTGTGAACAGTTTGGTCTCGGTGAGGCGAAATACGTCCAATTACAAGCGGTGTTAGAAATGAGCCAGCGTCATATGGAATCGACATTAAACCATGGTGATGCATTTGAAAATGCCCAAGCTACCAAACACTATTTACGACAACGACTCCGCGCGTACCCTTATGAGGTCTTTGCCTGCCTGTTTCTCGACAACCAGCACCGCATGATTCGCTTCGAAGAATTGTTCAGGGGCACAATTGATGGCGCGAATGTTTACCCAAGAGAGGTTGTTAAACAAGCGCTGGAGCATAATGCTGCCGCTGTTATTTTTGCCCACAATCACCCTTCAGGTACTGAACAAGCCAGCCATGCCGATATTGCCATTACGCAACGTTTAAAAGCGGCCTTGGATTTGGTTGATATTCGTGTGCTTGATCACATCATTATTGGTGATGCAAAAGCAACATCCTTGGCTGAAACAGGACAGCTTTAATCATCAAAATCGACTGGTTTGTCTTTAAACACTTTTTTACCCGTAAACATGGCAGAAATAATGCCATTTTTCTCCCGTATTTCGGTGATCACACTACCTAGAATATGAATGATAATGGCAGCGACCAAAAGGTAAAAAGTATAGTAGTGAAGTGTTATAAAAGGCTCTCTGAACGAACGCATTGATTGGTAAGACGCCTCGTCTACACCTTGTTTTGAGTATGGCTGGACTTGATTGACCGTTGTTTCATCAATGGCAACCCACTGCTTGATAGTATCGCCAAAAGGCGGCATATAAACATCTGTACCAGCCAGCACCAGACCAGTGAGCGCTTGTAATGACAATAACAAAAACAACAAAGAAACCATTAAACGCGCTAAAGGGTTATGGCCCAGAAAAGGGGGAGATTCACGTTTTTTGAAACCGCCTATATAGTCAGCTAATTGTTTCTTATAAGCGTCACCCTTGGGTAATATTGAACGCCATCTTGCATAGCGGTTACCTATAAACCCCCAAACAATTCGAATAATTAGATTAATTACAAACACGTAACCAAAATAGACATGCCAGGTTTTAAGCAGAATTTTGCCATCAGAACTAATACCCAACGCTTTATTGTTCAGGATAATTACACCGATGGCGATAAGGCCGAGAATGCATAAGACATTAACCCAGTGGAAAATTCTGACCGGTTTGTCCCAGACGGAATATTCTTTTAAAAGTTTAGTCTCTATATGATCAGCCATCGCACTGCCCTCTCTTCATTATCTTAAAATCACAATACCTTGGGTATAACATCGTTTATAAACCCTGCATGTATTTAGTATGTTAATTATTGCCCTGCCTGTTTGATGAATTCTGTTAATGATAAAAACTCTTCATCTGTCAGCGACTGGATCACAGATATCATTTTAGTCTGATGCTTGGAGGGCTCGACAACTGTTCGACTACCATTTTTAAACAAAGCAAGCTGTTTTAAAATATAACTTGCTCCCAAACCATCTAAACGCGGACTGTCTGTCATAAACCGGCCAATAAAGCTGTTATGACAATCCAGACATTTTGCTTGATACACTTTAAATCCGACTGCGTGCTCTGCTTTATTAATATCAAAAATCTGCTCTGCTTCAAGGTCTGAACTCCATTCTGAGAGTTCTCTAGCTTGTTCTTCTGTCAGGCCTATCACTACATTTTTCATCATTTGTGCTTCAGCATCATCACCGCGCAGGCCAAGCTTAAAATTTTCTAGTTGTTGATGAATATAGTCTGCTGGTAAGCCACCTAATTGCGGCCCGGGAAAAGCACTTTTAACATTGTGAGTATGACAAGAAATGCAGATATGTTGTTTATTTTTGGGAACCCCAGTCTCAGCTGAAACCAACGAACTTAGCAGCAAGCCGTATAAACAACATAAAGACATTAAAAAGTGCTTTTTCATAAACCAGAGACTCATGTGAAATTTAGCTAAATTGCATAAAAATGTAGCGTAAGAACCTTAAGACAAACTTAAATCCGCTCCTGCTCACGCCTTGTTCTTTTTTCTATTTACACCGCAATTGGTGCTTTTATGTGGGCTTGAGGCTGATAATCGACAATTTCAAAATCGTCAAAACGATAGTCCAGTATTGAGTCTGGTTTTCGTTTGATGACCAGTTTAGGCCGTGAGCCCGGTGTTCTGCTTAACTGCTCTTTTACTTGTTCAAAGTGATTTGAGTAAATATGGGCATCACCAATACTGATCACAATTTCGCCAACATCCAAATCACATTGTTGCGCCAGCATATGGGTTAAAAATGCGAGCGACGCCGTATTATAGGGATTACCCAAAAACAAATCATTAGAACGGATATAAAGCGAAGCACTCAGCTTATTATCCGCAACATAAAACTGATACAGTAAATGGCACGGCGGCAAGGCCATTAAACCATCTGCTGCATTTTGCCATGGCTTTTTACTCTCATCCGGTAGTAACGCAACATTCCAGCCATTAATAATATGACGGCGACTATCCGGATTAGTCTTAAGACTTTCAACCAGTGCCAGCACTTGATCATAAACCTGACCATCAGCACCCTGCCAGTGTCGCCACTGCGCACCATAGACCGGCCCTAACTCACCCTCTTCTGTCGCCCACTCATCCCAGATCGACACCCCATTATCTTTCAGGTAGCGAATATTTGTTTCACCGCTCAAAAACCAGAGCAACTCATGTAAAATACTGCGAATATGAAGCTTTTTCGTAGTAAGTAAGGGAAAGCCCTCAGCTAAATCATAACGTAACTGTCGTCCAAAAACAGAACGGGTGCCAGTGCCGGTGCGATCTCCCTTATCAACACCATTTTCCATCACGTCTTGCAGCAAAGATAAATATTGTTTCATGTCGACCCTAAGCTAATAAATCAATATGGTTTACTTTAGGCTAGAGTGAATATTTTTGCATCCTGTAGAGCAAAGTATCACGACTGATTCCTAATAATCGCGCGGCACGTGAACGATTACCAGCAGCCATTTCTAACGCTTGTTCAATTAAATCCAGCTCAACTTGCGCCAAATCAATGCCGGAAGCAGGTAAGACAAAAGAATGATTCTTAGCGGCGTGTTCAGGCAACATATCTTCTGGCAACTCATCTGCTTTGATGTTTTTGCCCGGATTTAATAGCGCCATACGCTGACAAAAATTCATCAATTCGCGTACATTGCCGGGCCATCGATACGTCACCAGACAGCGTTCAGCTTCTTTTGTGTAACGAACAACTGCATTATGACCTGCGTATTCCCGAGCAAAATGACGAATCAACAACATAATATCGTCGCTACGTTCATGTAGCGATGGAATGTGAATCGGGACAACTTGCAGACGATAAAACAAATCACTTCGAAAACGGCCCGCCTCAACTTCCTTCAACATATCTGCACTACTGGCAGCAATAATACGTACATCAACTACCTGTAATTTATGGCAGCCCTGCAATTGACACTCACCAGCCTCGATAAAGCGTAAAACTTTAGTCTGTACCGATAGAGGCAATGCTTCAACATTATCCAAAAATAAAGTACTGCCTTCTGCCGCCAGCAAACGACCGCGATGCTCTATTTCGCCATCGGCCATGCAACTACCAAACAGATCAAGCTCAACCGCTTCTGACGGTAACGCCGCACAATTAATCGTGACAATTGCTTTGTCACGACGTCGGCTTTCTTCGTGTAGCGCATGAACAAGCAACTCTTTACCTGTCCCTGTTTCACCTTGAATCAAGACTGTAGCCTCACTCAATGCAATCATCGGTACAGTGCGTAATAAATGCATTATTTGTGGAGATTGACCAAGAAATTGCTGCATCATGCTAACCACCTGTCTGGGATTGCGTCACAGGCTCAAACGTCAAATGATTCTCATGCTCACTACTTGGCAACAATAACGTTGCGAAAGCCATGATAATGATAAGAACACCCGCAAATTGACGCATGTGTTTCGCTTTGGCTAAGGATGATAATATGCCAGTAAACAAGCCGGCACTCATCACTGAAGGCAAGGTGCCTAAGCCAAAAAATAACATAACAAGTGCGGCTTTAATGGGATCACCCACCGTGGCTGCCATTGCTAAAGCGGCATAGACCAAACCACAGGGTAACCACCCCCAAACAGCACCCAGAAAAAAAGCATGCGAGCGTTTGCGTACTGGTAACAGCTTTTGCCCTATAGGTTGTAAATACCGCCAAATAGGTGCCCCCATCCGCTCAAGATGAGCAAACTTAGGGAACCATCCAGCAAGATATAACCCCATGGCACTCATCACGATAATAGAAAGGTAACGTAGTACCGTATGGCCATTAAAATCGGCAATCGGTGAGCTTATAAAGCCAACTATCATGCCAGCAATGCCATAACTGAGAATGCGACCTAAATTATAATTAAAGACATAAGGCAGCATTTTCCGCTGACTTTCGCGTATTTCCACCGGTAAGCTCAACGTCAACGCACCAATCACAGAACCGCACATCGCAATACAGTGAACGGTGCTGAAAAGCCCCAATAAAAAAGCCGTAATATAGGAACCGGTAATGGCTTCCATCGTTTAAATACCTACTTCTAAAAATGTTTAGATGCAGAATACCATGCTAAAACCAGACGATCTTGTGTGATTTGCCACACTCTAATTTAAATCACATATTTTTATGCCAATTGACTCCCCTACACTATTAAACGTATTCATTTTTTGGAGTCTGTGATGCCTAATTTTAAATTACTACCCGTTCCCCTCCTATTGCTCAGTTTAAGCGGTGCTGCTCAAACACAAGAGCTCAGTTTACCCAGCCTCTCGGTTCAAGGAATGGCCGGTGAGGCCGCACCCTACGCATTACCAGAAATACCAATCAGTAGTACAGATACTGGTGACATGGTGAAACGTTTACCTGGTGCCAATATCAATCGTAATGGCACACTGACGAGTATCGCTCAATATCGAGGGCTCTTTGGCAGCCGCGTCAATGTCTTGATCGATGGCAGCAACCAACATGGTGCTGGCCCAAACAGTATGGATACCCCCCTCAGTTATATCCCTGCTTCGCAAACTAAAAACATCTCTGTCCACCGCGGGATCGCCCCTGTCAGGACAGGTATAGAAACCATCGGTGGCACAATTTCCGCTGAATCCAAACGTATTGATTTTGGAAGCTCAGAAGAGGCAGAGGTTCATGGCAATGCCATAGCCGGTTATGCCAGCAATGGTCATGTCCGCCAACTCGGCCTGACAACAGCTTTAACCAACCAACATCATCGTCTACAAATTTCCGGGACATCTGATCGCGGTGATGATTTAGATTTCAAGGGTGGCACTATCCGCTCAAGTGAGCATGATAGAGATACTGTTGGTTTGCATTATGGTTTCCAAAATAACGGGACAACCTTGGATGCCGACATTCAGCACCTCGATATTGGCAATACTGGCACTGCAGCACTGCCAATGGATATTCAGTGGTTTCGTGGTGAGCACTATAAAGTTAAATTTGGAAACAAAATGACTAATGGTGATAGCTATAACATCGGTGTGCGTTATCAGGAAGTCGATCATGAAATGGATAACTTCTCGCTACGATCTAACAGCAATCCTATGAGTCAACGCCTGACTGCAGCTGATGTACAAAGCAAAGGCTTTAACGCTCAGTATCAACACCAGAACTGGTTATTCGGTGTCGACATTGATCAGGCAGATCATAATGCCACTATTTATAACCCAAATATGGCCATGTTTTCCATTGAAAACTTCAATGATGTTGAACGCGATAGATATAGTGTTTTCACTGAATGGTCTGATGACATTACTACCGACTGGAACTTGGAAACCGGTCTACGGTATAGCTTAGTACAAATGGATTCCGGCAATGTTGCTGTCTTTGCTGGTGCGCCGGCTGGCTTACAGATGTTAAGTGCCAATTTCAATAATGAAAATCACGACAAAGATGAACATCTTGTTGATCTTTTCGCCACGTTCACGCATACCCTTTCAGAACAGGCCAGCATGGAAATTGGTTTTGCCCGTAAAACGCGAGCACCGAGTTATCAGGAGCGTTATTTATGGGCACCATTACAAAGTACAGGTGGCTTAGCCGATGGTAATAATTACGTTGGCGATATTAACCTAGATAATGAAGTCGCCTATCAGTTTGAGCTTGGTTTGGATTGGCACACGCCAAATTTCGCTATAACACCTCATGTTTTTTATCATCATATTAACGATTACATTCAAGGTGTGGCAGGTCGTACGACTGCATTACAGAATATGGTTGCCATGATGATGAACCCTGGTCAACCTATTCCATTAAAATTCAGTAATGTAGATGCCAAAATCTATGGTATTGATACTAACTGGTTAGCCGCTATCAGTCCTGAGTGGCAACTGGACGGCACCATCAGCTATGTCCGCGGTAAACGACGTGATACCAGTGATGACTTATATCGCATCGCGCCACTAACTGCTCGCACCATGCTGAGTTACATTCAGCCTGACTGGCGTGTTGGCTTTGAGGCAGAAACCGTCGCCAAGCAAAATAAAGTGTCTAATGAAAACTTTGAACAAAAAACCGGTGGCTATGCACTCTATCACGTATCTGGTCAGTATCAATTATCTTCAGCGATCAGTATCAATGGTGGTATTAACAACATTTTCAATCGCGATTATGAAGATCATTTAGGCGGGTACAACCGCGCAGCCGGTAACCCGGATATTGCGGTAGGTGAACGTTTACCAGGAGTAGGGCGTACTGCTTTCGTCAATGTCAGCGTCGACTTCTAACTTTTAATCAAACATCTCCTCGGGCCCCTCTCCATCTGGAGAGGGTTGCACCGTCACCTTAATTATCCCCACGTCTTAAACTGCTCACGGAGCAAAACCACCATTTTTTCAGTTATTTCGTTATACTGTTGCGTCTTTTATAACATTACAACTTCGTTTGTTTCGTTCTAAACCAACTATAGCAAGGCCATTTCATGAATTTTTACCCGCTTGTCGTCAGTGATATTATCGATGAGACTCCTTCGACCCGTTCCTTCGTATTGCATGTTGAAGATAAATACAAAGGGGTGTTTGAATACCAAGCTGGGCAGTTTCTTTCTCTACGCTTACCGTGGCAAGAAAGTTACCTTGATCGCTGCTACTCATTATCAAGCATTCCCCGCGAAGAGCAATTAAAAATCACAGTCAAACGTGTGCTCGACGGCCGCGCTTCCAACTATCTTAATGAACGTATCAAGACGGGTGATATTATTGACGTGGCCCCGCCAAGTGGACGCTTTGTATTGAAAGACGCTACGCGTCCTTTGTGTCTGTTTGCCGCCGGTAGTGGTATTACACCGGTCATTTCAATTGTGAAAGATGCTTTGGAAAATTCTGAACGACGCATCAATCTGCTTTATGCCAATTCAAACTGGCAACAAATCATTTTTGCTGATGAATTAACACAGTTGGAACAGCAATATCCTGAACGTCTTGTTTGTCAGCATCACATCAGTAGTGAAAGCGGGCGCGTCAACGAAACAACCATTACTGAATTTATCGATGAGCTTAGCGAACAGGATTTTTATATTTGTGGGCCAGCGCCATTTATGGATCTGGTTGAAAGTGTTCTGGAAAAATTTGGTGTTGATGATCATCAAATCATGATGGAACGCTTTATTTCAGATGCGCAATCATCAACGGATGATGGCGAAGACGTAAGCAGTGATGTTAGTTCGTTCACAGCATTACTTGATAATGATAAACATACCGTTCCCTATCTGGCCGGTAAAACCTTACTTGAAAGTATGCTTGCTCATGATCTGAAACCTTCTTATTTTTGCCAAAAAGCGCGTTGTGGCATGTGCGTGGCGACAAAAACATCCGGGGAGATCATCATGCGTAATAGCGAAATCCTGTCGGACAATGAGAAGACAAAAGGACAAATTTTACTTTGTCAGTCTGTTCCATTAAATCAGGATGTTGTTGTTGATTGTGATAGACATAGTTAACTGATTTCTAAGTTAAATTTTGCCTCTCGTAAATACGTCACTTCCTGTTGTAGATCTGCCTCGGTAAGCGGATGTTGATCTAACCAGTCGGCAGGTAACTTCAAGGCAATGTCTTTCTTGGTCACCGATAAACTAACGTAGGTGTCGGCAACCTCAGAACGCCCTCTATTGAAAACCATAGCCAGGCGCAGTAATACAATTAAGTAATAGGTTGCTTTGCGAAGTTCTTTAGGCAATCTTTTTAATTTCTTTTTAGGAAATGACTTGCGTTGTCCCAACACCAACAGCGCCAGAATACTCTGCTCTTCACGAGAAAAACCAGGCATGATGGAATGTGCTGCTAAATAATACGCATGTTTATGAAACTGGTGATGGGAAATCGACAGCCCTATTTCATGTAATTGAGCCGCCCAGCGAAGCTGATGGCGGTGTGTCTCATCCAGTTGCCACTGGTTGGAGACCTGATCAAAAAACTGGTCGACCATCGTTTCAACCCGCTGCGCCTGTTGTTCATCCACATGGTAACGTCGTGCCAGCGCCACAACTGTACGTTCACGTTCATCATCATGTTGAATACGGCCTAATAAGTCATACAGCAAGCCTTCTCTCAACGCACCATCGGAAACAACCATTCGCTCAATATTAAGCCGTTCAAACGAGGCTTTTAGTACGGCCAAACCACCGGGGAGTACCGGTGCCCGCTCTTCCGTTAAGCCTGTAATTTTTAGCTTGCTTACATGATCAACCGCTGTCACAGCATCAACTAGTTTTTCCAACGATTCAGCCGTTATACTGCCATCCTCAGCCCAGCCATTTTCTTTCACTATATTTGCAATGCTTCTAATCGTACCGGAAGCACCCACTGCCTCAACCCAGCCTGCATTTCGATAAGGTCGTTGGATCGCTCTTAGTTGCCGCCCTGCCATGATTAGAGCCATCTTCATCCTTTTGGCAGAAATCTCACCGTCTGGGAAAAATAATTGGCTATAGCTGACACAGCCCATCGACAGACTTTCCCGCTCTATACCTTTAACAGCCTCACCAATAATGTATTCAGTACTACCCCCGCCAATATCCATGACCAGCCGTCGTTGACTATCAAAGGCTAGATTATGAGCCACGCCCAAATAGATAAGACGCGCTTCCTCTTCACCCGAGACTATTTCAATTGGATGACCTAATGCCTGTCGCGCTGCTGACAAAAAAGGCTGACTATTCTTGGCCACGCGAAGGGTATTCGTACCAACCACACGTACACTGCCTTCAGGGAGATCTTTAACCCGCTCACCGAAGCGTTGCAGACAGGCGATAGCATTTTGTTGCGATGACTCTGTCAGGCGATTACGATTGTCTAGGCCAGCTCTAAGCTGCACCATTTCACGCAAGCGATCCATCACTTGAAAGTGTCCGTCTCGCACTTGAGCAATGATCATATGGAAGCTGTTTGACCCTAAATCAACAGCAGCGAGAACAGGGTGCTCAGTTTGTATTTTCATAAATGGCATCTTACCGGATTGAACAGGTATTTTGCCTCACAGTCTGCCTGCTGCCAATAGTGAATGCAAAGAACAATCGTAATAAGTCACGCGCAAAAAAAAGCCCATACATAAATGTACGGGCTTACTGATCATCATGATCCGCTTATTTCTTTTTACTAGCCACCACTTTTGCCATCTTTTCTAGGCTGGCGTGTCGGACGTCCTTACCTTCAACCAAGTAGATAACGTGCTCACAGATATTCGACACATGATCGGCAATACGCTCTAACGAGCGGGCTGACCACATCATATCAATGGCTTTAGTCACTGTACGCGGATCTTCCATCATATAGGTAATTAACTGCCGCACAATACCTTCATATTCAGCATCAACCTCCAAATCGCGCTGGGCAACCTCGACGGCCTGCTTGGAATCAAGACGCGCGAAAGCATCCAAAGCATCATGAAGCATACTAAGGACTTGGTTACCCATTGAGTGCAGCTCACGGTAGTTCTTTTTTGGCCGATCTTTTTCTGATAGATTCAAAGCCATTCTGGCAATACTCACCGATTCATCACCAATGCGCTCAAGATCGGTGATGGTTTTTAAAATACCCGCAACCAATCTCAAATCACTCGCCGTTGGCTGTCTCAGAGCAATAATTTGAATGCAGTCTTCATCGATTCTTACCTCAAGATCGTTGACTTGCTCATCCAGTTCAATCACATTTCGGGCTAATTCACTGTCGGCACTCATCAATGCCTGTTGTGCATTCGTTACCTGCTGTTCAATTAAGCCACCCATTGCCAGCACGAGTGAACGTATATCCTGCAGTTCATTTTCAAACTGTTGAGAAATATGCTGTGACGTTGTCACCATTTTTTTGCTCCTTCTACTTTGCCGTTAACCATAACGACCAGTAATATAATCTTCTGTTTGTTTCTTGGCAGGATTGGTAAACAATTCATCGGTTGCGCCGAATTCAATCAATTCACCCATATACATAAAGGCTGTGTAATCGGAAACACGTGCTGCCTGCTGCATATTATGCGTGACGATCACGATCGTATAACGATCCTTGAGTTCGTAAATTAACTCTTCAATTTTCAAGGTCGACAGTGGATCAAGCGCAGAAGCTGGCTCATCCAGCAATAGAACCTCCGGTTCAATCGCAATAGCTCGTGCAATCACCAAACGTTGCTGCTGACCACCTGACATACCCATTGCTGACTCATGAAGACGATCTTTAACCTCTTCCCATAAAGCAGCACCTTTTAATGACTTTTCAACGACTTTATCCAATGTTGAACGGTCATTAACGCCTTGTAAGCGAAGCCCATATGCCACATTTTCATAAATTGATTTTGGAAAAGGGTTTGGCTTTTGGAACACCATCCCCACATTACGTCGCAAGTCGGCCACATTAACTGAAGGTTTATTCAAGTCTTTGCCATCAAGCAGTATTTCACCGTTTATTTTGACTGTATCAATCAAATCATTCATCCGGTTAAAGCAACGTAGCAGGGTAGATTTACCACAGCCACTGGGGCCGATAAAGGCCGTTACCCTGTTCTTTGCCACCGACATATTAATATTGTGTAGCGCTTGTTTTTGGCCGTAATACAAGTTGAAGTTATTTACTTCAAGACATATTTTCTCATTGTCCATGCTTAGCTTTTGACCACGTTGCATGGACTCTATATCAATTGCGCGTGCATGTGTTGGTGGTTGTCGTTTAGCGGCTTCCATCTTAATTCTCACTTGCCTTAAAGTTTTCACGGAGGCGATTACGGATACTAATCGCGGCTAGATTTAAAACGATGATAATCAGTATTAATAAGAACGCCGTTGAATACACTAGCGGTCTTGCTGCCTCAACATTCGGGCTTTGGAAACCCACATCATAGATATGGAAACCCAAATGCATAAACTGGCGATCCAAATGCAGGTATGGTGCAATGCCATCGACTGGTAATGCCGGTGCTAATTTAACAACACCCACCATCATCAGGGGAGCAACCTCACCGGCGGCTCTCGCTACAGCTAGAATCAGGCCTGTCATCATGGCAGGGGCTGCCATCGGCAACACAGTTCGCCATAGCGTTTCTGCTTTGGTTGCACCCAGCGCCAGACTTCCTTCACGTATATTCCGTGGAATCCGCGACAAGCCTTCCTCTGTAGCTACAATAACAACGGGTACCGTCAAAATAGCCAAGGTCAATGATGCCCATAACAAACCAGGGGTACCAAATGTCGGTGACGGTAATTGCGCCTGGAAAAACAACTCATCAATATTGCCACCAAGATAATATACAAAGAAACCCAGGCCAAACACGCCATAGACGATTGACGGTACACCGGCAAGATTATTAACAGCAATACGAATCAGGCGAGTAAGAGGTCCTTGTCTAGCATATTCTTTCAGATAAACCGCTGCAACAACCCCAAAAGGTGTCACTAAGACTGACATGATCATCACCATCATTACAGTACCGAAAATAGCTGGAAAAATACCACCTTCTGTATTTGCTTCACGCGGATCATCGGATACAAACTTCCACATTTCATGGAAAAAAAACTGAAGTTTTTGCCAGCTAGACATGCTGTTAGGTTGAAAGACATCAACAATTTTAGCTAAGGGTATTTCTGTCTCACGACCATCAGACATCACCATTGTTATCTGATCGCGGTTAAGTCGCGTATAGAGACCAGCAAGTTTTTGCTGTAATTGCTGATATTGCGCATCCCACTGCTTACGCTCTTGAGCAATTTCCTGGTACGCCAGGCTGCCCTCAGGTACATTATCAAGTTGTAACTGGCGTTCTCGAATTCGCAACGATTCAATCTCGTGATTGATTTCACCAATTTCCTGCTTTTCAATCTCTTTAATCTGTTTAACTAGGCCATCACTTCTGACTAATCGTTGTTGTAATTCACGCCAGGCGCCATCACCCTTGACAACAACCTCATGTTGCTCTTTTACGTTTTTCAAATAACCGTAAAAATGACCCCATTCACGACGCTCTATAGCAACGAGATCTTCCGGGTAATTTCGTTCTGTTATCCAGGGTCCATTAATCCATTTAAAATCAAGGCCAAAAAAGTCACGGTTACCCACTTTGAGCAAATAACGATCCGCACTCTCTTGCCCTTCTGGCAGCTCAACACCGGTTTTTGCCAACCTTGCCGCTAAGACTTCTTCCTGATCCACCACCTCACCAATCAGGGTGATCTGTGCCTGGCCTGGTTCATCATATGTCAGAGAAACCAGATCAGCGGGCCAAAAATGTGCAAGCCCACGAATGGCGATTAGCCCAAGTAAACCTATCACCATCACAAGACTGATAGTAACAGCACTGGCATTGAGCCAAACCCACGGGCTGCCCGATTTAAACCAAGAAGAAAAAGACTGATTCGACATTTTAGACTCTTTTACAGACTACTGTATTTGGTACGCAGACGCTGACGAACAACTTCTGCCATGGTATTAAAAACAAATGTCACTAAGAACAAAACCAATGCTGCCAAGAATAAAACACGATAGTGCGTACTCGCCACTTCGGCCTCCGGCATTTCAACTGCAATATTGGCTGACAGAGCACGAAAACCTTCAAAAATATTGAAATCCATAATAGGGGTATTACCCGTCGCCATTAGGACAATCATCGTTTCCCCGACTGCCCGGCCAAGACCAATCATAACTGCTGAGAAAATACCCGGACTCGCTGTCAGCAATACAACACGGGTTAACGTTTGCCATGGTGTGGCACCCAGGGCGAGCGAACCAATCGTGAGGTGCTTTGGCACCCCGAAAATCGCATCTTCCGTAATGGAAAAGATGGTTGGTATCACAGCAAACCCCATCACTAAACCAACAACAAGAGAGTTCCGCTGATCAAACCCTATTCCTACGCTCTCTAACCAATGAGGCATATCACCATCAAATAACCACAGTTCCAGTGTTGGGCTAATTAACATAGAAATAACACCAACCAATACCACAATGGGTATCAAAATCGCCGCTTCCCACCCCTCGGGAATCTGTTCGCGTAATGAAGCGGGTATTTTGGTCCATAACCATGCAGTGAGAATGGTCATAACAGGTAACATAATCAGCAACGTAAAGATGCCGGGCAAATGCCCTTCGACAATGGGCGCTAACCAGAGCCCTGCCAAGAAGCCAAGGATTACGGTTGGTAATGCTTCCATGATCTCAATCATGGGTTTAACCAGTGTTCGCATTTTAGGCGACATAAAATAAGCGGTGAAAATCGCACCCATGATGGCAAGTGGCACTGCAACCAACATGGCATAAAAGGCAGCTTTAAGTGTACCCAGTGTTAGAGGGCTTAAGCTGAATTTCGGCTCAAAATCATTACTGGCCGATGAAGACTGCCAAATATACTCTGGATTATCACGACTTTCATACCAAACTTTTTCCCAAAGCGAATGCCAGGAGACTTCAGGATGCTCATTATCAATATGAATAAGTCTGGTTTCGCCCTGTTTGTCTAACATCAATAAGCCATTAGCTCGAGGGGAAAGTGCCATTACTGTCTGCGCGGAAGCCGCTAATGGTTCAACAAGCAGTGTACGATGCGCTGTTGTATGATAAATACCAATATTGCCGTTTTTATCTAAAGCAATAAACCCTTTCCTTGCTTCTTCTGCAGCTAATGTAACAATGGCAGCATCTTGATCATTAAAACTACGGACATTGTGCAAAATTGTATTATTCTCTTGATCGCGCACGGGAAACCATTGATCAATTTGGCCATCACTACGGCCAACCAAAATGGAAATACCACCCGTTAGAAACTCTACCGCTGTTACATCTACACCATGAGGAACCGCTTTTATCTGTTGCACTAGCCGCGGCGAGGCAATTGAACTGATGTCGTAATAGGCGATCATTCCCGTATCATCGAGAACATACAGCTCCCTTTGATCAATATCCATTTTCAGGTGTGTAATATTGGCCAAACCATTCAGCGTTAACTCAGTCTGTTTGACCTTGATGGTGACATCATCTTCATCTAGAAAACTTGTTTCACGAATAATACTTTGCAAAAGCAAGCTACCATCAGCAAGCAAAGCGGCTACCGTGGTTTGCTGGTCATCACTTTGTACACTTAGCTTCTGTATAGATCGACCTTTTTCGTCGACATCCATTAATTCGGGACCGATTGGATAAGTAATCTGGGGGGTGATCTTGCGTACATCATTCGGGTAACTGATCTTATACTTTTGCTTGAATATCAGCACCTTGCCATCATCAAAACCATAGGCCATTATGCCTGTTCTAGATGCACCATGGCTGAAGCTTGTTATCTTCTTGCCTGCTGGTAGCGGCAGATCAGGTTTCGAAATCAGCTCACCATCCTCGGCAGAGAAAAACGATAGGTCACCATTTAAGTCAGCGCTCAAGGCTACGTCGTTATATTCGTTTAATGCTAAGTACTGTACGTTATTGGCTTCAAGCTGAAAGGTCGACTTTGTGTCAATTTCTGCCCCATTGAAAAGAGGCAACACCACATAAAGCAAATAAAAGAAAATGAGTAAAATAGCAAAAATAACCGAGACACCACCGGTCGCAACGCCATAACGAGCAATACGATCCTTAAGTTCTCGCCATGCTCTACGGCGTTTAGCCATTGCTGAATCTGCAGCTGGTAACACACTGCCTGTTGATGAATGTTCGACCATACTAATTCTGCATTCTCATTTATTTTCTCAGCCTTTTTTGATGCCCTGTAAAGACTAACCTGTTTTGTTAAATAAAAAAATGTCCCTGCACATAGGCACAGAGACATTTTCCATTACTACTAAACTACTAAATTACTGAATTTTGTCCAGTTCTTTTTCAACCACAGAGGCTGGTAGCGGAACATAGCCATCTTTTACCACAACCTGTTGGCCTAACTTTGACAACACCATTTTAATGAACTCACGGTCAATCGGAGCTAATGGCTTATTAGGCGCCTTGTTGATATAGACATAAAGATAACGAGACAATGGATAACTACCATTCGCTGCATTCTCTTTCGTTGCCTCAACAAACGGTGCCCCCTCTTTCTTAGCTAAAGCAACCGCTTTAACACCCGATGTTTTATAACCGATACCCGAGTAACCCATGCCGTTGAGAGACTTAGTCACACCCTGTACCACAGATGCTGAACCTGGTTGCTCATTCACACTGTTTTTATAGTCACCTTTACAAAGCGCTTTTTTCTTAAAGTAACCATACGTGCCGGATACGGAATTACGACCATACAGTTGGATGCTACCTAAGTCACTGCCTAACTGGCTCCAGTCTGTAATATCATCCCGATAACCACATTTACGGGTAGCTGAAAAAACAGCATCTACTTGTGGAATTGTCATGCCTGCTAGTGGATTATCTTTGTGTACATATACCGCCAGCGCATCAATTGCAACCTTAATAGGTGTTGCTTTATAGCCATATTTGGTCTCAAAAGCCGCATCTTCTTTATCTTTCATTTTACGACTCATAGGACCAAAGTTAGCCGTCCCTTCAGTCAGTGCTGGCGGTGCTGTTGATGAACCCGCAGCCTGAATTTGAATATTCACATTCGGGTATTCACGCTTGAACTCTTCTGCCCACAAAGTCATCAGATTCGCCAATGTGTCAGAGCCTACGCTCGATAAGTTACCAGAAACACCACTGGCTTTTTGATAATCAGGAATCGCCGAATCGACATCTGCCATGACACTGGCAGAAAACGTCATCGAGGCTGCCGCACCTAGAACAGCAAGTTTTTTCATTAACATCATTTACTCCTACAGTTAAATAAATAGCAATCAAGTACGGTAGCTAGTATCCGGCTAAACAATGACAAGGATATGAAATTAATATGACAATTGTGTGACAAAGCAAAAATTAATGACGCTACTTCAATTAAATAGCGGGCTTATCAATTGCTCTAAGCAGGGGAAACTCACAATAAAAGTGTGTGCCGGCGCCAATTTTACTGTCAATGCGTAAATCAGCATCATGACGTTGTAAAACGTGCTTAACAATTGCCAGACCCAATCCTGTGCCGCCCTCATCTTGAGAGCGACCCCGATCCACACGGTAAAAACGTTCTGTCAGCCTATCCAAATGATGCTCTGCTATGCCATAGCCCTGATCGCTAACTTCAATACACGCGGCCTCTTTCGTTAGCAACCAGTTGACCTCAATGAGACAGCCCGCCGGGGTATATTTCACAGCATTGAACACGAGGTTAGAGATCGCCCGTCGAATTTCCTCTGAATCCCCATTCAGCCACTTGTCCGATTCAATGTTGACCACCAGCTGATGATCAGCATATTGCTTTAACTGTTTGGCATCATCGACTATTTCTGCTAGCAGAAGCGCAATATTCACCGGTGAAATACGCAGTTCTTTTTCCCCTGTTTCCAAACGGGATAAGGCCAATAACTCCTGCAGCATGTCACTCATCCGATCAGCCTGCTGTTGCATAGCAGGTAAGGCTTCTACCCATTGATTATGGGTGCTATCATCATTACTGAACATCTCAAGATAACCGCGTAATACTGTCAGTGGTGTTCTTAATTCGTGAGAGACATTGGCCACAAAATCACGCCGCATTTTCTGTAAACGCAGGTTTTCGGTGAAATCTCTAGCGATCAACATTCGCCCATTACCTGTGTAATCAACTACTTTAACTTCTAGCTGAATCTCAGGATTGGCTGGAGACACAATCAAAGCTGTACGATCTTCATCTCTACTGTTTATCAGGCTTTGAAAATCCGGATCTCGAATAAGATTATTAACCCGGACATTGCTATCATGGGGCCAACGAACACCTAGCAGTTGCCTGGCCGAGGCATTAGCCCAATCGACTTGACCATACTCACCCAGAATAACGATTGCATCCGGTAATGCTGCCGTAGCTGAACGGAACCGTTTCAAATAACCGCCTAATTTATTTTTACGCGATTTATTTTGTTTACGAACCAGTTCAATTTCACGGCAGACCTCATCAATCACGCCCTTTGCACTAGGTGAGTGACGCTTTTTCGGCTTTTGCAGCCAATGCCACAGCTGAACCCAGGTACGAAGTAACCAAAGGGCATACAAAAACGAGGCTAAGAACATGAACATCATCACATGACCAACGATGAGGCCAATCAGTCCCGCGACAGAAACGACCAGAAGGAGGCGCCAATAATCCCGCTTCATTAGTTAGTCATCCGCAAACCGGTAGCCAACACCGCGTACTGTTTGAATAAATTCGTCGTGGTTGCTCAATTGTAGTGCTTTGCGTAACCGCCGAATATGCACGTCAACCGTCCTTTCCTCGACATAAACATTATCACCCCAGACATGGTCCAATAGCTGATTTCGACTATAGGCACGTTCAGGATTTTTCATAAAAAAGTGTAATAAACGAAATTCGGTTGGCCCCATCTCAATCCGCTGACCATCAATCGTCACACGGTGACTCTTCATATCCAATATCAAACTACCGTGGGTGATTGTATCCTGGACATCAGTCTCTGGTGGTGCGCAGCGCCTTAATAATGCCCTGATACGAGCAATTAATTCAGAAGGTGAAAAAGGCTTATTGATATAATCATCAGCCCCCACACTCAGCCCTTTGACCAAATCCTCGCTTTCGCCTTTCGCTGTCAACATAATAACGGGAGTATCAGCGATTAACTCATTGGCTCTTAGCCTTCTTATGAACTCGATACCATCAATGCCCGGCATCATCCAGTCTAATAGAATTAAACTGGGCTGGCGTTCTTGCACAATAGTAAGCCCTTCCTCACCATCAGCTGCGCTCTCACAGGTAAACCCGGCATGTCGCAAACTAAAACACACCATATTTCTGATCGCGGCATCATCTTCCACCACCAATATTGTTGTTGCCATAATGCAAGCCTATTCATCTAACACTAGCAAAACATGATACTAATGTAATATGACAGTTTTATGATAGTGCTTATCTGACGATATACCTAGTCAGTGGGGAATAGAGCATAACCGCTCTAGAACCTTTACAGCATAATCCCTCTAATCATGTAATAAAGTGCTGCCGCCAATAATGCTGCTGAAGGCACCGTGACTAACCATGCTGTTATAATTTTTTTCACCATGCCTCGCTTAACATATAAGCTTTTTTTATCTTTTTTTAATGAACTTTTTACTTGTTTCAAGACACTTTTTTCAGCATTGATTGCTTGATACAGCTCTGTAATACGTCGGTAATCCTGCTCTGTCTTATCCGATTTTTTCTGTAAATTACGCAATTCACTTTTTAACGCCCCTAGCAAACTTTTCTCATTAGAAATTTCCTGCTTATCCTGAGCTATCTCATATTCGATGGTATCAACTGATTCTATCCACTCGCGTAAAAAACCAACACCAAATATGCCGCCAATCGCAATATGTGTTGAACTAACAGGTAAGCCAAACTGGCTGGCAATAATCACTGTAATGGCTGCAGCCATGGCAATGGAAAACGCCCGCATCTGATCCAAATCTGTTATTTCACTCCCCACTGTTTTGATTAAACGAGGGCCATAAAGCGCCAAGCCAATCGCAATACCAAAAGCACCCACAGCCATTACCCAGAATGGGATACCGGCCTGGGCCGAAATACCGCCGGTCATAACAGCATCGTTAATCGCCGCTAAGGGACCAATCGCATTAGCTACGTCATTCGCGCCATGGGCAAAACTGAGTAACGCGGCAGCAAACACCAGAGGAATGGTGAACATGACATTGACACTGTCACGATCATTCTTAAGCCATGTTAATTTCCTTTTTATATTTTTCTTAACCAACCAATAAACGACAACGGCGATAACAATTCCAATTAATGAAGCAGTGGTAAAGCTGGGTTTATTTGTTATTTCAAGGGTTACCGGTAGTAAGTGATTAAGAATTTCAAGGATTTGCGGCCAGACTTGCTTCAAGCCTTTAAGAATAAGGTAGGTAACAAAAGCCCAAGACATGATAGCTACATAGACAGGCACCCATCTATAAGAAGCTTGAATTTTATCATCGCGAAAAATAATCGTTTTTTTGATGGCAAACAAAAATAGCGCTGCGATAATACCGCCAATCACCGGTGAAATAACCCATGAGCTGGCAATTTTTGCCATTGTTCCCCAGTCAACAATATTAAAACCTGCCGCAGCAATACCTGCCCCCATGACACCGCCGACAATAGAGTGTGTTGTCGATACTGGTGCGCGCGCCATTGTAGCTAAATTAAGCCATAATGCTGCGGCGAGCAAGGCTGCCATCATCGCCCATAAGAAGCTATTGGTATCAGAGCCAAAGGCGTTGATATCAATAATGCCTTTTTTAATTGTCGAAACAACCTCACCACCGGCAATAAAGGCCCCGCCAGCCTCAAAAACCATGGCAATCATGATTGCCCCGGTCATCGTTAAAGCTCGAGAACCAACAGCTGGACCAACGTTATTTGCAACGTCATTGGCACCGATATTCATCGCCATGTACCCGCCGAACACGGCGGCAACGGCTAAAAACATATTATTGACGCCACCATTCCCTGTGGAGAAGCTGTAGATTAAAATGCCAACCAAGAAAAACAGCGCAAAGCCCACACGGGCTAACTCCGATCCGCTTTTCTTAATCGCTTGTTGTTCAATTTGATGAATACTTTTGATATCCACGGCGGCTAACTACCCCTTTAATCTAGAAGAAAACGCTATTATTAGCTTATTAATGGCATACTAAATTCGTTTTTTATGTCAAAAAATGAAACAATTGTCCATTAAATCAGTCAATCATTACACCTTTATTCAGCTTGCTTAATCACTATGAAGAAAATTTTATTATTTCTGTTGTTCACTTTTGCCGCATCGATACAGGTACAAGCGAGCCTGTTTGATAACATTGGTGTTGCAGCCAAGAATGAGATGCCACCAGCCATGGACGACGCATTTTCATTTTCCGCCGAGGTGGCTGACGCACACACTATACAAGCCCTCTTTACCATTGCCGAAGGCAATTATTTATACCGAAACAAAATCAAATTTGAACTAACCAACGCTGAACAAGCTGAACTTCTACCCTATTCACTTCCCGCTGGCGAAATCAAGGACGATGAAATTTTTGGCCCAACTGAAGTTTATCATCATAACACCACCTTCCCCTTATCAATCAAGCGCGGCGGCTCACCACAAGAAGTTACGCTCGTCGTTCACTACCAAGGGTGTTCTGAGACCTTCAACATTTGTTATCCACCAACAAAGCGTCAGTTCAACCTGTCTTTACCGGCTACAGAAATAAACACAAGCAGCACCACAGAAACGACCACTACAGCAGGTTCTGCCAATGTTACTCAACAAACATCACTCCTCGAGCATGACCGTATCGCACAAAGCTTAGCGCAAGATGGTCTAATTGAAATTCTAATTGGTTTCTTTGGCCTTGGCTTACTCTTAGCGTTTACGCCCTGCGTCTTCCCGATGATACCGATTCTATCAAGCATTATTGTCGGCGAAGGGGAACGGATTACAACTCATCGTGCCTTTATCCTGTCACTCACTTATGTGCTTTCTATGTCTGTCACTTATACCGCAGCTGGTGTATTGACAGGATTATTGGGTGAAAACTTACAGTCAGCATTACAAAACCCCTGGATTATTGGTAGTTTCAGTGCATTATTTGTCATCCTGTCGCTTTCTATGTTCGGGCTCTATGAGTTGCAGTTGCCACAAGCCTTGCAACACCGCCTACATCAACTCAGTCACCGGCAACAAGGTGGCCATCTGTGGGGTGTCGCCTTGATGGGTTTGTTATCAGGCCTGATTGTTGGGCCTTGTTTAGCACCGCCTTTAGCTGGCGCCTTAATCTTTATAGGACAACAGGGTGATCCTGTTTTAGGTGGGGCAGCCCTGTTTTCTCTCAGCATGGGCATGGGGGCACCACTATTAGTTATCGGTACCTCAGCAGGTTCACTGTTACCAAAAGCCGGTGGTTGGATGAACAGCATCAAAGCCGTCTTTGGCGTTCTGATGTTAGCGCTGGCAATTTGGTTACTTGAACGCATTATTCCAACATGGATTTCTTTACTGCTTTGGGGAAGTTTATTGATTGTGGTCGCCGTTTATTTGGGCGCACTCAGCACGTTGAGTATTGAGTCTAGCGGTTGGCAGAAGTTATCCAAGGGATTAGGCGTTATTATACTCCTATACGGTAGTCTACTTATTATTGGTGCTTCTAGTGGCAGTGGTCATAGTGTCTGGCAACCACTACAAGGTTTGACCCAGCAGTCGAGTGGTATGGCAACAGCGTCTCATGGCATCAAATTTACCCGTATTAACAGCCTTGCTGATCTGGAACAACAACTTCAAAAAGACCAGCCAGCCTTACTTGATCTTTATGCGGACTGGTGTGTGGACTGCAAAACAATGGAGCTCACTACTTTCCAAGACCCCGCTGTCATGGCCGCATTATCGGATACGAATGTGCTACAACTTGATTTGACTGAAAATACTAAAGAGCATCAGGCATTACTCAAAGAATTTGGGCTCTTTGGGCCGCCCACTATTCTATTCTTTGATACGCAAGGCCGTGAATACAGGCAGCACCGCTTAGTCGGCGCTGCAGATGCAGAGGACTTTTTGCAACACCTGCAACGGATACCAGAAATAGCTAACTAAAGACAAAAGTCATATTTCGGCGAAATTAGCGACAATAACGCGCTATTTCATCTAAAAAACTGGACATTTAGTAGCCCATCGTGCAAACTTCGCCAGATGTTTAACTAGAGTCGTTTTCGTTCTAAAGCAATGGCAAATTTTTTAGTCCTTCATGGCCCCAATCTAAACCTTCTCGGCACTCGAGAGCCTGAGCATTATGGTGCTGAGACGCTAGCCGATATCTCGCAGCGTCTGGAAAAATACGCTATTGAACACGGCCATGCTCTAGAAAATTTTCAAAGCAATGCTGAACATGCACTTATAGATAAGATCCATACCGCAAAGGGGCATGTCGACTTCATTATTATTAATCCTGCTGCTTTCACTCATACCAGTGTTGCACTTCGTGATGCGTTGACTGCAGTCGAAATACCCTTTATTGAAGTACATTTATCTAATGTTATGGCAAGAGAACCTTTCCGTCATCACTCTTACCTATCCGACATCGCAGTTGGCATGGTGTGTGGTCTGGGTGCCGTCGGTTACGAGTTAGCATTACAAGCAGCAATTAAACATATTCATTAATACTAAGGTTACTTTATGGACATTCGTAAAATAAAAAAACTGATTGACTTAATTCAAGAGACTGATGTTGCAGAAATTGAAATTCAGGAAGGCGAAGAGTCTGTCCGTATCAGTCGCAACAGCTCAGCTGGTGCCCAAATGATGATGTCTGCACCTGCTATGCAACACGCTATGCCGGCACCAGCAACACCATCTACTCCTCAAGCTCCACAAGCCGAAGAGTCTGCTGAACCTGCTGGCCCTAATTTAGCTAATGCTGTTAAGTCACCTATGGTAGGAACCTTCTATCGTTCTTCATCGCCAGATTCTGCCCCTTTTGCTGAAGTTGGACAAAGTGTGTCTCAAGGCGATGCTATCTGTATCATTGAAGCTATGAAAATGTTTAATCAAATTGAAGCGGATCGTAGCGGTACAGTGACAGCCATTCTGGTAGAGAATGGCCATCCAGTGGAGTTTGATGAGCCACTTATCATCATCGAATAACAGAGACTCTCTGTTACGCTCATATTACTGTGGATAGAAAATTATTATGATCGATAAAATCGTTATTGCCAACCGAGGCGAAATTGCCTTGCGTGTTTTACGCGCATGCCAAGAGTTAGGAATTAAAACTGTGGCTGTCCATTCCAGCGTGGACCGAGATTTAAAACATGTCCTATTAGCTGATGAAAGTGTATGCATTGGCCCTGCACCATCCAATGAAAGCTATCTCAATGTCCCTGCAATTATCAGTGCAGCGGAGATCACTGATGCCTCAGCCATTCATCCGGGCTATGGGTTTCTGTCAGAAAATGCAGATTTTTCGGAACGTGTTGAACAAAGTGGCTTCATTTTTATTGGTCCAAGGGCCGAAACGATTCGCTTGATGGGAGATAAAGTCTCTGCAATTGCCGCCATGAAAGAAGCGGGAGTGCCCTGCGTTCCAGGCTCCGACGGCCCGTTAGACGATGATGCCGAAACCAATTTACGTCTTGCTAAACAAATCGGCTACCCCATCATTATTAAAGCATCTGGTGGTGGTGGTGGACGTGGCATGCGAGTTGTTCATAGCGAGGCACACCTACTCAATGCTATTTCCTTGACACGTAGCGAAGCCAAAGCAGCATTTGCCAATGACATGGTTTATATGGAGAAATTCTTAGAAAACCCACGTCATATTGAGTTTCAAGTGCTGGCAGATCAACATGGTAATGCTATTCATCTAGGCGAACGTGACTGTTCAATGCAACGACGGCATCAGAAGGTACTGGAAGAAGCGCCAGCCCCCGGTATTACGCCCGAACTTCGTGACAAAATGGGCCGTATTTGTGCTGATGCTTGTATCCGAATCGGTTATCGCGGTGCCGGCACGTTTGAATTCTTATACCAGGATGGCAACTTCTATTTCATTGAAATGAATACCCGTATTCAAGTCGAACACCCAGTTACTGAGCGTGTCACTGACACTGATTTGGTAGTAGAACAAATTCGAATTGCAGCAGGTGAGCCACTCTCGATCACACAAGAAGATGTTGTGATTCGTGGGCATGCTATCGAATGTCGTATCAATGCCGAAGATCCAAAAACCTTTATGCCTAGCCCGGGAACAATTACCCACTATCATGCACCCGGCGGTGCTGGTATTCGTATGGACTCTCATATCTATAGCGGCTATAGCGTGCCACCTAATTATGACTCCCTCATTGGTAAGCTCATTGTTTATGGCAAAACACGTGATTCTGCTATTGCAAGAATGAGAACAGCGTTACACGAAATCGGCATTGAAGGTATAAAGACCAATGTGCCTTTACAGGAAGACATTATTAATGACACTCATTTCCAAACAGGTGGGACCAATATCCACTACTTAGAGAAAAAATTAGGGCTTTAGTAATTATATGGCTTGGATTCAGTTCATTTTCAGCAGCACATCTGATGTTGCTGAATCATTATCTGACATCCTGAGTGAGTGTGGCGCCAGTGCTGTCACCCTACAAGACAGCGAAGATCAGCCTATTTATGAGCCTGATCCGGGCACGACCCCTTTATGGCAAAAAACCAATGTCGTAGCGCTGTTTGATGCAGAGTTTGAAACAGATGCTGTGCTACAACAACTAACAGCAATGCTGGCACCTAACCCAGTCCCCCCCTATCATATTGAGGCTGTAGAGGACAAAGATTGGGTCAGAGAATGGATGAATAATTTCCACCCCATGTCATTCGGTAAAAAACTGTGGATTTGTCCTAGCTGGCTGGAGCCACCTGAACCGACTGCCGTGAATATCATGCTGGATCCAGGCTTAGCCTTCGGCACAGGGACTCATCCAACCACGTCCCTTTGTTTAAACTGGCTTGATCAAGCCGAACTAGAAGGAAAATACGTCATTGATTACGGTTGTGGCAGCGGGATTCTCGCCATTGCGGCTGCTTTGTTGGGAGCTGATAAAGTGATTGGTGTTGATACTGACCCACAAGCGCTAGAAGCCACCCAGGAGAATGCCAGAAGAAATGGCGTTGAGGTTATAACTTTCTTACCCCAAGACTGCCCGCAAACCCCTTGTGATTTACTACTGGCCAATATTCTGGCCAAACCACTGCATAGCTTATTACCCACCTTTACAGCATTATGCAAACCGGATGCTGAACTGGTTCTATCAGGTATTCTGGGATTTCAAGCGGCCAGCTTATCCGCACATTACCAGCAGGGTTTTGCTATGCAACCAGCTGTTACCCAACAAGAGTGGGTAAGACTCTATGGACGACGCCATGAACAATAAGGTGATGAAGATTGGCCCTTATGAACTGCCAAACACACTGTTCCTGGCACCAATGGCAGGCGTCACTGACCGCCCCTTTCGCCAGCTTTGTCGTCGTTTAGGCGCCGGCATGGCCATATCAGAAATGATCACAGCAAATAAAACACTCTGGGCAACTAAGAAATCATTATTACGCGCTAATCATATTGGTGAGCCTGAGCCACGCAGTATACAAATTGCCGGCACAGATCCGACAATGATGGCAGAGGCAGCACAACACAATGTTGAACAAGGCGCGCATATCATTGATATCAATATGGGCTGTCCAGCGAAAAAAGTCTGTAATGTGATGGCAGGCTCAGCACTCTTGCAGAATGAAAAATTGGTGGCATCTATTCTGGAAACCGTGGTGGCTGCTGTCGATGTTCCCGTAACCCTCAAAATCCGGACTGGTTGGGATCACGACCATCGCAATGGAATGTCGATCGCTAAAATCGCAGAGCAATCCGGCATACAGGCTTTAGCAGTGCATGGTCGAACTCGGGCAGACGCCTACCGGGGTGAAGCAGAATACGATACGATTGCCGCTATCAAATCTGTTATCCAGATACCTGTTATCGCCAATGGTGATATCACTAGCCCTGAAAAAGCGAAACAGGTGCTTGACTATACCGGGGCCGATGGGTTGATGATAGGGCGGGCCGCACAGGGTAATCCCTGGATTTTTAGGCAGATTGATCATTATCTATCAACAGGAAAAACATTAAACGCTCCTCCATTAAATGAAGTAAAGCACGTATTACTGGCCCACTTAAACGATCTCTATGAGTTTTACGGTGAATACACTGGTGTTCGTATGGCTCGTAAGCATATTGCTTGGTATAGTAAAGGCTTACGAAATGGAAATCCTTTTCGTCAGCAAATGAACACTTTCGAACAAGCCCAGCAGCAACTGGATTTCACTGAACAGTTTTTCAGTCAGCTAGAACAACAGGAAACTATCGCCGCATGACCAGTCAACCCGAAACCAAAGTCACCGCTCTTGCTACGTCTGTTCCCAGTTATCAAGCTAATAATAGCAGCCTAAGTGAGTGTGTCGAGCAAGCCTTAAAAGACTATTTCAAACAGCTAGATGGCCATCCCACAGCTAATCTTTATGACATGCTACTTGCTGAGGTTGAAGCACCACTACTCAAATCGACCTTAGAACATGTTAACGGTAATCAAAGTAAAGCTGCCGAAATTCTTGGGATCAATCGTGGCACACTGCGAAAGAAATTAAAAACCTACGGTTTATAAGCAATTTAGTTTAAGTATTGAAGGTCTAAACAATGAATAAAATCAAACGCGCACTACTCAGTGTGTCTGATAAAACGGGCATCGTCGAATTAGCTCATCAACTCGATCAACTGGGTATTGAATTACTTTCCACTGGTGGTACCGCGAAGCTATTACAAGAAGCCGGGCTCCCTGTGAAAGAAGTATCAGAACACACGGGCTTCCCTGAAATGATGGCTGGACGCATCAAAACATTGCACCCGAAAATCCATGGTGGTCTATTGGGTCGTAGAGGCACAGATGATGCCATTATGGAACAACATGATATCGCCGCCATTGATTTAGTTATTGTTAACCTTTACCCGTTTGAAGCGACTATCGCCCGTGATGACTGTACCTTAGAGATGGCTATTGAAAATATAGATATCGGCGGCCCAACCATGCTGCGAGCTGCTGCAAAGAATCATGCCGATGTCACGGTATTAATTGATCCCATTGACTATGATCGTGTTATTGATCAAATTAAAGATACCGGCGCTGTTGATAATGCTACCCGCTTTGATTTAGCCGTTAAAACATTTGAGCATACCGCACACTATGATGGCGCTATTGCCAATTATCTCGGTAAACTTACCCACGAGAATGGCAAAACAGCAACGTTCCCACGCACATTCAATAGTCAATTCACTAAATCACAAGATATGCGTTATGGGGAAAACCCTCATCAGAACGCCGCTTTCTTTGTAGAGGCCAATGCCGAAACTGGCTCTATTGGCGCAGCCAAACAATTGCAAGGTAAAGAGTTATCCTATAATAATATCGCCGATACCGATGCAGCCTTAGAATGCGTTAAGGCGTTTCCGGAGGCGCCGGCATGTGTCATCGTAAAACATGCTAATCCCTGTGGTGTTGCAACTGCTGAAGATTTATATACAGCTTATGATTTAGCCTACAAAACTGATACAACTTCAGCTTTTGGTGGCATTATTGCCTTCAATAGAACACTTGATGAGAAGACCGCTCAAGCCATCATTGATCGTCAGTTTGTTGAAGTCATTATTGCACCTGACGTCACCGATGAAGCGAAAGCCGTGGTGTCACAAAAAGCCAATGTCCGCTTACTTTGTTGCGGCAACTTTCCACAGCAACAACATGCTGGTCTCGACTATAAACGGGTCAATGGTGGTTTATTAGTACAAGACCGTGATATCGCCATTGTTACCAAAGAAGAGCTTAAAGTTGTCACGGAAACAGCACCGACAGAAGAACAAATGCAGGATATGTTGTTTGCTTGGCGCGTCGCTAAATTTGTCAAGTCTAATGCCATCGTTTATGCCAAGCATAAACAAACTGTAGGGATAGGTGCAGGCCAGATGAGTCGTGTAGTCAGTAGCCGTATTGCCGGCATTAAGGCAAAAGATGCGGGTCTAACTGTACCAGGTGCCGTTATGGCCTCTGATGCCTTCTTCCCCTTTCGTGATGGCCTGGATGCAGCGGCAGAAGCAGGTATCAGCGCTGTTATCCAGCCGGGTGGCTCAATGCGTGATAGTGAAGTGATTGCCGCGGCCAACGAACACGGCATAGCAATGGTCTTTACAGGTATGCGCCACTTCCGCCACTAGTCATTGCCGTTCCACGTATATGGATAGTTTTGCTGCTTTTGAGCGTTTTGAACAATTAAACGATCTTCGTCTTGAACGCTTGATCAAGCTTGTTGACGCTCAGCAGCAAACATTCATTGCCTTATTACCCTTTGTTTTCCATACCAATACTGAAGGGCTGCCTGCATATATTGGTAGAGAAACGCCTGCCGGAATCGCTAATTATCAGCCTGATAAGGATACGATTGCGTTAGCGAAAAAAGAGTGTACCTCGGCACGGGCTCATCGCCGTTCGCTAAGAAGTTACCCCCTTATTGGCTTATATTTAGTTAATCCGCATGGCTTGTTGGCAATTTCACGGCATTTAACCTTTGATCTTTATCTGGTTTGTTCTGGCGGGCTCAATCAAACGCAACAACAAAGCCTGCAACAAAAACTCCGAGCCGTCTCACAATGGGCAGAATCCTGTGATATCAGTTTAACAACGCGGCTACTCGTTGAAGGCAACGTGCGACATAGCCTGTCAACACCATCTCTTGATCAATTCTATTTAAATGGATTGGTATTAGCTGGAGCGAGACCAATGTGGTGGTCAATAGCCCCTGAAAGTGATCATCAAACAGCTGTCAGTACACTTGCAGAACAACAAAAACGCAATACGCCTCATCTGCTTGATTTTGGTGAGCTCATGCAAGAGTCAGAGCCCACAATAACCTTACAGCAACTGACTCAGCTATTAGCTAATAACTTATCCAACGGACTGCAAAAGGTCTTCCAGCTCGCTTATTTGTACTGCAAGCTTAACTGGCCGAATGAAACCACCTGGCCTAGCTTGCTATTTAAACAACATGTCTATGACGGCATTAGCGAACCACTTAATCTTGATTGTAATACCCTTTATCTTGAACAGATCAGCACCACCCCCATTAACGATAAATGGCTATTGTTAGCCCGGCAGTCCTTTTATTTACAAACAAACGAAGATCTGTCGCGCAGCTCAAATCAACCTCGTTTCCCTTGGCGGCATAAATTTGTAAAACAGCTTTGTGAGCAATGGCAATGGCAACACTTTGATATCGCACTATTAGACAAACGTGTTACAGCACATTACGCACAATGTCTCGCTGAACATAAAGCAACGTTAGCGTTTTTTACAGAAATAAATCGCTCATTGTTAACGTTCAGTAAACAATACCATTACTCACTTCCTGCAGATCATAAACTGACAACCATAAGCCTAGAACAATTTAATGAGCATCAAACAAATCGAATCAACACCTTACCTAAAGGCTTATGGGCAAAGACAGCGGAGGAACAGCTGCATTTCTATCGTTTTGGTTTAAATAAAGACTGGAAAGTCAGCTTAATAAGCTTATCAGAAGACAGTCAAATCGCGCTTTACCAGCACGCATCATTACTTAACGTCATCACATGGGCTATCGCCAATCGATTACTTACTAAATCGACACGGCTTATGGTCGCTGATAAACCACAAACCGTTACGATAAAACACTTAATTTATATTGTCGAACAACTGATCAAATCACCCGTATCGACAAGACTTACTACCAGTATGGCCCAGTTAGTAGCACCAGAAAAACTTGAACAGGTCATTTTATTTGCAAATATAGATCATGTTGCAGTCAGTACAATGGCTCAGCCCGGTCTAGAGCTTTCAAGCCTGCATAATGACCCTCTTAACTATGCTAAACGCGGTATATCTTTAGTTAATAGTATTGATGGCTTGGTTTATAGCAGCCGAGGTTATTGGTATAACTTTCGCTATACAGGAAAAACAGCCGTTCTTGATGGCCTTATGCATCTGATTCCCTGGTGGCAAACTAACCCTGTTGCTGAACTCAAACAACCGTGTTTTTGCCCCTCTGAACGCTACGGCGCATTGATCAGTGAACGGATACAGGCAGTTTATCAACAGGTACAACAACATTTTACCGCCTATGAATCGGCTGATTTTTTAATTGCCATTGCCGATAATTATTACCGGCTCACCTGGCAACCTGGTCATTATGATTTAACAACTCTCCATGATGCCGACACCACGCCAGGTTTATTAACACTCGCTAAGCCGCAGGCTATGGTTCGTAGTCTTGATCCAATGCTGGATCCAACAGGTCTTTATAGCGCAATACTCAAACATCAACAGCCATCACAAGTGAGCCTATTTATTCGCAATAACGGCCCTTCTCAGTCTATTTATATACTGGATGATTATGGCTGTATTTTTACTCAACCCCATAGCTACTTGAACGAAAACACACTTCTCACCCAGTTTGACCGTTTTTTTACTGCCCTTAAAAAATCATACACTAGCATCGCTATTGCTTACTGGAAGCTAACAGCAACTGCAACGAATGATTGGCTGGCGACACCCATTACTCCACCACAATTACCGGATGGTCATCACTATTTACCCGTTCGCATTACGATGGATAAACCCGAGCCCAATGTCTACTGTACAATTACCTGTGGTCCCAAACAGTTCTCTGGCCGAATCACCGATAATGCGCTGTTTAGTGAAGTAGCCACGTTCTTACAAAGCCTGCGTCAAAGCACTAAGTCCTACCCACTCTATATCACTGAGATCACCTTTAACGATGCTCCTCATGCCACTGTACGAGATTATATCGAGCAAAAACAGCGATTAGAAAGCTTGCTAAATGCACACTAAATTCTTTCTCTTTCTGGCCCGCTCTTTTATCATGTTATGTTTTCTACCGATGTAAAGAGTCAAATATGGTTAAAGTTGGTATTGTCGGCGCAACAGGTTACACCGGTGTAGAGCTGCTGCGTTTATTGGTTAAACATCCCGAAGTATCAATTCACTGCATCACCTCTCGCAGTGAAGCGGGCATGCCTGTCGCTGATTTATTCCCTAATTTGCGTGGCCACCTCGACCAAGCATTTGTTGTTCCTAATATCGAACAATTACTGGCCTGTGATGTTGTCTTTTTTGCCACACCACATTGTGTGGCTATGGAGATGGTGCCAGAGCTCATGCGCCAAGGCATAAAAGTGATTGATCTTTCTGCAGATTTTCGTCTTCGCGACGTTGAGCAGTGGCAGCAATGGTATAACATGCCTCATAGCTGTCCCGAATTTCTGGAACAGGCTGTATATGGCTTACCTGAAATAAACCGTGACTCTATTGCTAATGCACAATTGATAGCTGTGCCAGGCTGTTACCCAACCGCCACCCTATTAGGTTTTCTTCCCTTATTAGAGCAGGGGATTATTGATCCTTTACAATTAATCGCAGATGGAAAATCGGGCACAAGTGGTGCCGGACGAAAAGCCTCGATCAACACCTTACTGACCGAAACAGCCGAAACAATGAAGGCCTATGCTGTAGGAGGACATCGTCATCTACCCGAACTTAACCAGTGTCTAAAAGATATCGCACAAGCTGATATCGGACTCACCTTTGTTCCTCATCTCACCCCGATGATCAGGGGCATACATGCAACGCTGTATGGCCAATTAGTCAAAGACTGTGATCTACAGACATTGTTTGAACAACGTTATGCTAATGAACCGTTTGTTGATGTCATGCCTGCTGGTGCTCACCCAGAAACACGCAGTGTCCGCGGCACCAATGTCTGCCGTATTGCGGTGCACCAGCCGCAACAAGGAAAAACCGTCGTCGTACTATCCGTCATTGACAATCTGGTCAAAGGGGCTGCAGGCCAAGCTATTCAGAATATGAACATTATGTTTAATTTGCCAGAGACCATGTCAATTGATCCGATCGCGGTATTGCCGTAGTTGATGTCATTATCTGATCATGTTATCTCTCCGGCACGGCCGTATCGAACTCTGGTGCTCACACTCGTCTCGTCGATAGTCAGCGCAGGTCTAGTTTGGCTCTACTTTCACTATACAACAGCGGATCTTCAGACAGAACTCTCAAGCCTGAGGGAACAAACAACACAGCTGACAACCAAGAAAGAGCAACTCAATGATGAGAACACGCAATTAAAAGAAGCCCTTATGCAACAGAAACAGGCTTTGGCCATCCAAATGGCCACCGATCAGCAGTTGCAAGAAAAAGTCGCCGCATTACAAAATGACTTAGTCGATCTAAATCGCGAATTAACCTTCTATCAAAATATCACTCAAAGTACCAACAGTAGTGAGTTACAGGTACGTCAGTTAGAAATTAATGCAGATCCAATTCAACCAAATCGCTTTTATTACCGCGTCGTTATCACTCAGGGAAAGAAAATCACTAAGCCAATATCAGGCACTATTTCAGTGTCGCTGACAGGCTTAAAAGCTGACAAGAAATCGACAATTCGTGTTGATGACCATCCGCTACATCTTCGCTTTGTGCAAGTACTTGACGGCCAGCTAACATTGGCGGAAAACTATACCCCCAAGACAATCAGTGTCACACTTAAGCAAGCTAACGAAAAGCTGTTCTCTAAAGACTTTAACTGGCAGATATCTGTGCCTCAGTCTGATTAAAGGTGTTTATGTACAAAAAATCAAAACGTAAAATGAAATCGACCCGTCTAGACACGTTGATTGGTCAACATACTCAACTCTCAGGCGATCTTAGCTTCAATGGCGGTTTACGTATCGATGGCCACATCAAGGGCAATGTCTATGCATCAGGTGATGTCAATTCGATGCTGACATTGAGTGAACATGGCAGTATTGAAGGTGAAATCAAAGTACCTAATCTCATTATCAATGGCGTTATTCGCGGAAACGTCTATGTTTCCGGCTATCTTGAGCTAGCAGAAAAAGCAAAAGTTCAGGGCAATGTCTATTACCGTTTACTGGAAATGGCGATGGGCTCGGAAGTCAATGGTCAGCTCATAAAAGTCACACCAGACAATGAACATATTCTCAACGTTGAGTATGCAGCAGTAGAAGATAGTGAACACTATCAGTTAGAACAAAAACCAAATCTTGACTAAATTACTGGGTTTTAAGATAATACTAAGTCCGACACACTCTTTTGGGAGTACATTATGGGTAGTGAAATGCCTAGCCCAATCAATTTTACTGATGCCGCAGCAAACAAAGTCAGTGCCCTTATTAAAGATGAAGGCAACGACCAGTTAAAACTTCGTGTTTTCATCACTGGTGGTGGCTGTTCTGGTTTCCAGTATGGTTTCACTTTCGAGGAAGAAACAAGCGAAGGTGATACATTGATTGAAAGAGGGGGAGTTACCCTCTTGGTAGACCCTGCCAGTTATCAGTATTTGGTTGGTGCAGAAATTGACTTTACGGATGGCGTAGAAGGATCACAGTTTGTTATCCGTAATCCGAATGCCACAACAACGTGCGGTTGCGGTTCATCTTTCTCAGCCTAGCGTCATATATTGAAATGACACTGTTTAACTCAGTGTCATTTCAATACAAAAGCTTGAAAATAGCATGCATCCATTATCGTATTTAGCCTTACCCTAATATTACCGTTGTGATGGGCACAAATATGGGCGCATCTAATCATAAATACTTTAAAGAGTTATAGCTTGATTTCCACAGTGGTGACTAACGCCCTCGTAGCTACCGTTTCTGAGGCTTTTTTGTTGGGTCAGGTCATGTTTCAGACCAATGTAAGCTCGCCTCCTACACTAAAAGAATGTATTTGCACTGCTTGCCCATCAAAAAAATCAGACTAAAAGCTCCCGTACAAAAAAGTGAAACGAAGCAGTCAATTTCTAGCATAGGTCAAGCTATGAAATATCCTTCGCCATAGAACGCCTATGCATCGCTTTTTTGACCTTCATCATCAAATCACTATTGGGATACAAACAACCCTTGAGGTATCTTTAACAGGCGTTTATCTTAGCCATAAGTTCCTAAATTCTTCTTTTTTATTACCACTACCTTTAATACTTGCCAACATCATCCTCTGCTTTACGCGTTATAATCATTGGTCATGATTATAACGCTATAGATGCAATCAAAGATAGTTTAATCACTCAACTTATTTATGAACCTTCATTAGCTCAGCTTACTAAACAAACGTAGTAATGATTGCGTAATACTCAAAGGCATTAGTAATAATCAGGGCAAGGAAGATGAAATGAGCTCACAAAAATACGCAGTTAACCAACATTTGATTTCAACTTTGTTAAGCTGGGTGAAATCCGGTGATATCGCTATTCCCGAGATTCAACGTCCCTTTGTATGGGACGCGTCAAAAGTAAG